>Ga0208155_10005_pt1 | contig 77239 bp, 93 predicted proteins | sample Wag4Se2015_1_7_FD_187358 | JGI IMG/M metagenome (GOLD analysis project Ga0208155, IMG submission 187358) | Deep subsurface shale carbon reservoir microbial communities from Ohio, USA - Utica-2 Time Series 2015_1_7 (SPAdes) (version 2) ...
AGATATTCTGTCTCTCAGAGATTTCTCTTAAAGGAAGGGCAGAGTCCTTAGCATTTACTGCCAGATCGACCAGGGCTCTGAGTGCATATCTTCCCTGTGCTGAAATTTCCATAACAAAATTCTCCTTTTGCTAAATGATTTCTAAATAGTATAGTTATTCTATTATTATTACTATAGTCGGTATTGATATATGTCAAGCAGATTCCCAGTTTTTCAACCTGAAAGCCTCTCTATTTATTTACATTTCTTGTAAAGTGGTGTTTCCTATTTTTTAAGTCATCAAAATTTTCTCCCTTAGCTAAATAAAAATCTAATTTTTTTATGTTTCATTGACTTCTATCTCTTCCAAACAATCTCATCAATCCGTCCTGTTGCCACTGAACAGTAAGGTATATTTCCCTGTTCACTATATTTTTTTCTGGCAGCTAAAAGGCTCCTGTAGATAACATCATCTTCTGGAAGGCTATATCCGAATAATAGTATGTGTTTGGCCACCTCAATAGCTACCCGCATATCTCTCTGAATTTCTTCAATAAAAGAAGAATGATTTAATTTAAAACTACTCTGTATAATCATTGGAATATCAACAATTGAAGTTGATTTTTTATTTTCGCCCGGTTCAATATCATAAATTTTTATTCCTAGATCAGATAATATCTTTTTGACTAAATTATAACTAATTCCGTTAATTTTAACATACTCTTTTAACTGATCTCTGGTCAAATATCCCTGCTGCTGAAATTTATCTTTTAAATAGGTCATTATCTTCACCCTTTATTTTGAATAATACCCAACTGTCTGCTCCAGCCCGGTCTTAAAATCATAATCAGGAGTCCAGCCCAGAAGCTCTTCTGCCTTTTGGTTGGCTAAGGAAGAATGACGGATATCACCCTGACGGGCCTCTTTATAAATAGCTTCTACATTATATGGCAAAATATCATTTAAATGATCTACCAGATCATTAACACTGTCTCTGCTCTGGGTACTGATATTAACCAGAATATTATCGCCATTATCTAAAGCAAGCAGATTGGCCTTTACAATATCATAGACATGAACAAAGTCTCTGGTCTGCTGACCATCACCAAAGATTACCGGTCTCTCTTCAGCTAGCATCTTATCTACAAAAATTGAAACAACTCCACCTTCTCCTTTAGGATCCTGGCGTGGTCCATAGACATTGGCATAGCGGAAAATAGTATATTTAAGATTATATAGATCATTGTATATTTTTATGTAATGCTCAGGAGTATGTTTGCTAATACCATAGGGTGACATTGCTTTGATTGGATGGTCTTCATCTACAGGTAGATAATCTGGTTCTCCATAGACAGCTGCAGAAGAGGCATAAATGATTTTCTTCACATTGTATGCTCTACAGCTCTCTAGGAGATTAATGGTGCCTAAAATGTTATTTTGAGCATCAGAGAGAGGATCTTGGATTGAATGCTGAACATCTATCTGAGCTGCATGGTGAATAACATGGCTAATTTCATTTTCTCTAAAAACTTCCTTTAATTCCTGATCTCCGAGATCTAAGTTATAAAACTCAGCCTGGTCATTTAAATTTTCTTTTTTACCGGTGCTTAAATTATCGACTACTATTACCTGATGACCCGCCTCAATTAAGCCATCTACTATATTGGAGCCAATAAAACCCGCTCCGCCTGTGACTAATACTTCCATTTATATTCAACTCCCTTTATCAGATTAACAAAATACCCGCTGCTGCAAAATATTAGCACCGGGTAATTAAATATCTATCTTTTTTATTAATTTGCCTTATGTCCCATAAAAATAACTTTTAGAGTTTCTAATAAGATCTTTAAGTCAAAGACAAATGACCGTTTATTGGCATATAAGAGATCCATCCGCAGCTTATCTTCAGCATCTGTATCATAATAGCCATAAACCTGGGCTAAACCGGTAATCCCTGTTTTTATAAAGTGGCGGTATTTGTAATTAGGTATTTCTTTTTCAAACTGCCCTACAAAGTGTGGTCTTTCCGGTCTCGGGCCAACCAGACTCATATCTCCTTTTAAAACATTGAGCAGCTGTGGAATCTCATCGATTCTGGTCTTTCTTAAAAACTTACCTATTTTAGTTATTCTGCTGTCATTTTTTTGAGCCAGGACAGGTCCTGTATTTTCCTCTGCATTATTGACCATTGTTCTGAATTTATAGACTTCAATTTTTTCTCCCCGGCGGCTGACCCGCTCCTGCTTAAAAAAGAGAGGTCCTCTGCTTTCCAGTTTTACTGCAATAGCCGCAGGTAGGGTTAATGGTAAACTCAAAATCAGACCAATTGAAGCGAGAAAAATATCTGTTAAACGCTTAAAGAAAAACCCTATAGAATTTTGAGGTGGAACAATCTCAAAAACCGGCATTTCTCCAATCTGCTCCAATCTGGAACCGGATAGCATAATCTCATAAAATTCAGGTACCAGCGAAACTTCCCAGCCTTTCTCCAAAGCTGCATAAAAGGCATCTTTTTTTTCAGCTTCATTTAGATTGGAAGCTACAAATATTATATCTGCCTCCATCTCCATTAATTTTTCTTCTAGATTATTAAAATCAGTGAATAAATCAAAATCTACATAGTCTAAATCTTTAAGATAATCAGGATCATCTATTATTACATCTTTTATGTTATAACTTTTATGCATCGAATGAACTATGTTTTTAATCAATTTAGCTGTATTTTCTCCCCGACCAACAACAATGATCTCTTCTTTTTTAGAAATCAGGCGCTCTAGGGCAATTGTTAAATAACGCCAGCTAACCATAATTACAAAAAGGGCAGGAAAAGATATTAAATAAACTGAGCGTGGGAAGGCTAAAGAATGCGTTAAATAAGTAACTGCCCCTGTAAATAGAACAATGATAAAGGTTGCGGGGATAAAGGTATAGAATACTTCATCTAGTCGTCTTTTTAACTGATTGCTGTAGAGATTATACATCTGGAATAAAAGCACAGAAAATATTGAAATATATGGAATGATATTTAAATAGTCATTATAGTTTTGAGTTGGTATTCCCCCGGTGAAACGAAGCTTAAAAGCCAGTAAAAAAGATAAGTTAACGAAAATAACATCCCCAATAATGCGGATAGTGTTTATAATTAATTCCTTAGTTTTCATAATATCCCCCTGTTTGTAAATCGATAGCGAATAAGAAATTACATCTGTATTCATCTTTTATTATACTTTAAATAACAGAGGAATTCAATGGATTCGACAAAAATAGCGGTTGTGGAATTTAAAAACAAAAATTTAATCTCCTTGATAATGTTTACAGCAGCCCCTGACGAAAATCTCACCTATTACAGTGAGATTAGAAATCAGACTAAATCTATTTTTACTTTCCTATTCAATGCTTTTGCAATTTTATTAACTGTCGCAATTCTTGGTTCGCTTTCACCATTTTCTATTCTAGATATAACTGACTGCCTCATTCCAGCTCTAGCAGCCAATTCCTCCTGTGATAAACCTTCATCTAACCTTAGCAACAATATCTTTTTTCTTAATTCATAAACAGGATCAAGTCCCTCAACTGTATCTTTTAAATCACTTCTATCTTTAATTAATTCTTTAAAAGAATCATCCTTATTTCTAATTTCATATTTATTTCCCATTGCATTTTAAACCTCCCATATAATTAATATTTTTGAATATATGGATAAGAAATATTTACCCTTCCAATTCATCTATAATTTTTTTCTTTCTTCTGTCGGCTAAGCTAATAGCTCCTGGAGGGGTTCTATTAGTTTTTTTTACTATTCCATGAACTAATATATAAACCTCGTGACCATCAATAAAATATTTGAAGAAAAACACTCTATATATATTAGACCGGTATTTTGCTCTCAAATACCATAAATTATTATAACCAACGACACCTGCACACATTTCTGTAAGAATTAATCTTTTAAAACCAAGATCATCTAAAAGATTAATTACTCTAATAACCTTTTCTGCTTCCTTTTTTTCTAAGCCCCCAATAAAGTCATTAATAACATCACGACCATCTTCTACTAAAAATTTTACCCGATTTAATTCTTCATCAAAAATAACAGCCACCACCAATCGTCAATATAAAATATCAGATTTATTAATTTCAATTTAGTTTATTCTACAATAATTATAACTTACTAGTCATTAATTATCAAACAATTTATGATTAGTTAACATATTTCTGTTTATTGTATACTAAAATTACCGGGAATTGCAAAGTAATATTCCCGAAAGTTGCAAACTGAAATTCCCTATTATTACAGAATAAAAACAGGCACTGCAAATAAGTGAGTACTTAGTTGAATTGAAATAAAAAACTCCCACCAAAATTTTAATTTCCAGTAGGAGTAACAATCTAAATTAATATTTAATTGTCCTCTTTTCCTCATCAAAAAAGTGATTTATATTCATTGGCGGCATTTGTACAGGTCCAACCTGCATTTCTAAAGTCATATGGCTTATAATACTTCTAATATAAGGAAATAATATAGCTAAAGTGTTTTTCTTAATTATTTCCTTATGCTTTCTGTTATTCTCATCATAATCAGCTAAAAAAAAGATCCCATTTATTTTTAACTTAAGATAAAATGGTTTATTATTCTCGACATAGTTTTCATCAAATATATAGCAGGTCACAATCCTTTTGAAATTATCTTGATTTCTTTCAGTATCAAATTCAAAATTTAAATCTACATCAATTTTTTGATTCTTATCTTTTGTGAAGTTCTCATTTTTTTTAAAAACAAATTCATCAATATAATAACTATCAAATTCTAAAACACTTTTATTTTTATTCATGCTGCTAATAACTCCGTTTCATTCTCTTCCACCGATTGATAACTGCTTTTTTTATGTGTTTTAAATGTATAATTTTCATTTTGATTACAAATATAAGCATCAACAACAGGAACATAATCTTTTTCTATGTCCTGTATTTCAATCCCAGCTTCACTCAAATCCTTTATTAATTCTTCTTTAGATACATTATCAAAATATGCATCAATTTCCTCTTCTAAATTGTTTGAATTAATAACCAAATTTTCATTTTGCTTTAATTCTCTTAAACTATCCATCATCAACCCTCCCTTTTCTTACTTCGACTATAGATTCTTTGTCAAGATAATTATTATCAGCTATTGAAATTATTGTACAGTTTGGAATTCTTGATTTGACCAGTGCTTTTCTTTCTTTAATAAATTTAATATATATATGAGAAATAATAATGCCAACACTAGAATTGTTTTTTATATGTTCAAATAATTTAAAATCATATTCAAATCCACTATTTCCACTATAATTTTCTCGCAAATCATAATACTCCAATTTATCTAATAACCGATTCCGATATTTATTATATAATTCTAAACCCTCATCAGAAGTAAGATCTAAAATAAAAGTATTTTCTAAATCCACCTCAGTTTTTAATACAGAATAGTTCTTATAAGCATAATGTTTTTCTTTATTATTCCAGCTCTGAGCAATAGCCCATTTTGAAGCAAGTGTAATTAGTTCCTCTCCAATGCCATCAATAAAAAAGTATATTCAATTTCCCAACCAGTGAGATTTATCATGTCTGTAAATAAAATTTTCTTTCTTAACATTATCAACATTATTGCTATCTGTACCATGATAAGCAGTTATTGTTGCAGGCATATTTACACCTTTCCATCTCCTTTTAGTACTTACTATTACTTACTAACTAAATTATATATCAAATTGAATAACAGTTCAATATTTATTTCAAAAAATTTCCAATTTATTATATATAAAATTAATTTATTGCTTTCTGAAGAGAATTAGCACGATTTTTATTTGATAGATTTTCTATTGGAATATCTGGAATGTTTGACCGGTTAAAGGAAGAATTGCAGACTAAAATACCTGATTATTGCAGTAAATGATGTAAAATCTTAATGAGCGAAAAGTGTAAAATATTATTTGACATTCACAACCTGACTATCAATATTTTTTCTTTTGCCAAATTCTTAATTAAATCTTTTAATTGAATTAGATTTTTCATACAAACATCTCCAGATATTTTCTTAAGACACTACTGATTTTTAATTTATCTCCATAATTCAAAAGTAAATGAATATCTTTATCTTTTCCTGTTAAATATTTTCTAATAGCTTCATTTACCATTGAAATATCCATATTATTACGATCTTTTAAAATATCACAGATTGTTCTTTCTTTATTATATACTTTAATTTTCCTGCCGTAGATGGTTTCCTTTTCCATAACCCCTAGTAAATGAAGTTCTTTTTTTACTGTATGAACTTTAATGTTTTCTTCTTTTAAATAAGGATTATGATAACCATAAGGAACAGTTGCTGTATATTCTAGAGGATCTCTATCACTTAGATCATGTAGATAAATTGCTGTTTCATGAGAATAAATTAATCTGGAATTTTTTTGCTGGATAACATACATCTCATCATTAAAAGTAGCGGGAGTTGTATAAACACCTCTTTTAATTCTCTCAAGCTTATCTTCTTCTAAAAAAATAGATAAATATTCTCGAGGAATATTTTCTTCTTCCAATTCTTTGGTTAGAATAAGGCCGTCATTCTTTTTTATTAAATCATTTAATTTCTGACGATAATTCATCGAACCACCTCTTTTACTTTTATACTAATATTATATCTTATTTTAGTTTAAAAGTAAAAAAATATTCTTTGTTTATTTGTTGTATAATAAAATTACAGTAAGTGAAAGAGGTGGTTCTTTAGTTTTATTATGATACATTCGTTCTTAACATTCAATTAATAAAAGCAATTACTCTATATTAGTATAAATTATTTTACTTCAGTGAAAGTTTTATCATAATACTTTAAATTTTTTTCACTTATAATAATTTCGTATTAACTGAAGCAAGCCATTACTATTATTAACCTGTAGACTTTCAAACCCATGTTCCTCATAAAATTCAAGTAAAGAATCTTTGTTTTCACACTCTACAATAATAATTCTGCCTCCAACAAGTTTTTGGCTTCTTTCGATAATATTAATAGCTCTATCTAGTATTTCATTTGTTTCTTGAAAACTATCTTCATCAATCAGAAAATAGGTCCTAGTGATTCCTTTTTCTTCTAACATAACTGCGTTACTATCATAACCTCTGCTTCCATTTTTTATAAAACTTTCTATATCTTTATTTCTTTCGCAATAAAAAAAGGAAATAGCTTTATCTAAAATCCTTTGCTTTTCAGGATCAGTTTTAGCCATTTCCAATAATTTATTTAATGAAAGCAATACTACATTTCCTCTAATATCTTTTCACCCCTATCCATTTCTTTCTCCACATCAATTTTAGGGACATTATATTTTTCTTTTTCATTTACTGGTTTTAATAGAATCTTTAATTTTTCATCTGAATCAATAACAAATTTATCAAAAATAGAAGAAGTAGCCATAAATATCATCTCCTTTAGTTCTAGCTATTACTATCTATTCAAATTATATATGAATTTTATTAACTTTGCAATCTTCATTTCAAAAAAATTCCATATTATTGCAGAATAAAAACATACACTGCAACTAAGTGAGTCTTTATTCCAATAAAAAAACTCCCACCAGATTTTTAAAACTCTGATGAGAGTAGATATTCATTGCTATTTAATTTTTTACTAGCTTTTGTCATCTATAAATTTTTTTACATTAATTAACGGCAAAGTTAAAGATGTTATATTAGCTGATTTAGTTACATCTGCTATTGCTGATCTTAAGAAAGGAAATAATATAGAAGCTCCATTATATTTACACATTGTTAAAAAATCATCGGCTTCCATATCTTCATCTGCAGAAAAAAATCCAAGTATTGGCATACTCAAAGTAAAAGGATAATTATTTTTTTCGACTTCATCCCAGATCAAATGTCTAGCTGAGTCCAACCAGTATGCTCCTGTTGATCAATGCTGGTATTAATATCTAAATCAAATTCTAAATTTACAGAATCTTCACTTTTGAAATTCTGATTAAAATCATACTCTATTTTCTTTATTATCAAAATAAAAATTACTTGTTATATTATTTTTCATATTATGACGCCCTTAATAAATTGCTGTCTTTTGTTTCAGAAACACTAGTTTTAATAGTGTTTTCCATCTTATAACTATACTTATAAGAATTCTTATTTTTATTCTCAGACGATAACTGATATTCTCCTTTTACATCATCACGCGGAGGACAGTCATCGATACCAGATTTTTTTAATAAACCTAAAAATTCTTCATCACTCATATTTTCTAATTTTTCGGTGACTCTATTGAAATATTCTTTAGTATCCATCTGTTTCTACCTCCTCAATATCAGTTATACAATCTTGATTTCTAACACAAAGTTGAACCTGCATTATCATTACCTCAGTTGGTTGGACTGGTTTTGGATTTTCTCCAATCACAAAAATATGTCAAACAACATCATACTCTTCTAATTCATATAAAAGATCAAAAATAAGCTTTGAAGTGATTTTCTTATTGCCATTTAGTTTTTTATATTTTTGCCTAAGCAAAGTTGCAAATTCTTTGAAAGAATTAAAGTTTGCGGTGTCTAAAAGATCCAATAATTTATCAGTTCTTATATCAGCTCTAATAACAGACCACTGATCATACTTTCTGTTTCAACATAAGTTAAAAATATCCTGCATAAATTTAACAATTTGAAATATAAAATCGTAGACTAAATATATCTCAAAATAATATTTTAATCAAATTCTGCGCTCGGCAGATTCATAATATACTAAAATTACCGGGAATTGCAAAGTAGTATTCCCGAAAGTTGCAAACTAAAATTCCCTATTATTGCAAAATAAAAACATACACTGCAACTAAGTAAGTACTTTTTTTTAAACATCTAAAAAGATATCCTGACTATCTTTTGCTAAGAATATTGTTAAAAACACAAATAATGCTATTCATTAATACTATTCGCCAGCTGAGGAGATAAATTGTTTAATAAAATACTTATCCAGCTTTTCTTCAAACTCATTATTGATATATTTTGCAACTACTGCTTTTGATAATATTTTATACTCTTTTTTATCTATTTTATCTATTTTATCATTTTTTAATAATTTAGTTAGTGTTTTAGCTGCAAGATTTATATCAGTAGTAGACATTCTAGACTCATTATAATTACTCTTCTGCAATTCAAAAACATACTCAAGATCAGCATTTTTAGAATTATTTTTATTAACTATCATATCCATAATTATCTCTCTTCTCTAATAATCTCAGCAATATCAACATACTCATTAGGAATAACAAGATCATTATCTAAAGCAGATTCAAAAAATAACTTTTTATACCACTGAGTACCCTGGTAATATTTATACCACTTAGAATCCAGAAAATCCTCTTCTAAATAAACTTCTTTTACAATTCTGTCATTAAAATCTTCTGAAATAAAATACTGAAAAACTCCCTCCAGCCAGAGATTCTCATCATAATCTAAAAACTCATCATTTTCTTCAAAGAGTTCTTCATTTATCATAAATTCTTTCCAGCTTTTAATCCGATCATCCGTTTTTTCTTTTAATACTAAAGTTCTGAAAAATTTATTTTCATTAACTTCAGCAGCAGAATCATCTCTCTATTGTGGGTTTTTGTTTAAAAAAGTCTGCAGATGTTTTTTTATCTCTTTAAATGCACCAGTAAATCTATCTTTGTTACTGATTCTCGTTGTTTTATATTCTTCAGAAAAATCGTCGGAACTATCAAAACAATATTTCCAGTCCAAATATGGCATATCAGGATAAGTAAATACCTGAGAACCCCTGATGAGAAAAAGTATCTGCATAAGCATGCAAAGTTATTCCCAGTTTTATGGGGTCACTCTGTTTTAATGCTGTCTTAAGTATATTCATAATAATTGGTGATTCTTTTTTGTAGCGCACCTTTTTTTATCTAAAATCACCTTGATTATTTGTTTGATAGATTCTCAATTGGAATAACTGGAATGTTTGATTGGATAAAGGAAGAATTTAAATTAGATTGTTAATTGTTTCATTAATCTATCTATTTAAATTATAATACGATTGTTCTTTTAATTCAAGAAAATCTTTACAATTTATTTGTTTTATTACAATCAGCAAGAATTACAAACTGAAATGCCTGATTATTAAAGCACAAGATGTAAAATCTTATTTAACGAAAGTGTAAAATCTTATTTGACATTCACAAGAATCTATTAAAGCTTTAAATCGCTGGTATAAAAACGTTAATAAGGCAAAACTAAATCTTTTTTATAGAGCTAAAGGAACAGTAAAACTCCGAGTATTTTTATCATTGCTAAGTATTTAAGAGCAATCAAAAAAAATAAAGAGATAACAGGATTATTTTTTCTGCTATTTTATATATCACTTGATGACTGACTGTTTATCTACAAACAAAAAAAGGAAGGCTAATAAGCCCTCCAACACAAATCTAAGCAACACTTAGTCTCTATAGCCACTAAGAGGTGACCTAACATACATTATTATAAAAAATTTTAAATTACATCTCTAAAACCATTTGAACCAATTCTCTTTTTTTACCTTTAGCCAATTGATAATAATATCTAAATAATTTTTCGTAAGATTTTTTTCCTATCCCATTAAAATTATTTATATGCCAAAACCTCTGAATAGGCTGCTCATCTACTATTTTTTTGGCCTGTTTTGCATTAATACCAACCTCTTTTATTAAATGCTCCCGGTCAGTTTTATTAACAAGATCAAGCATTTTCTTTTCTGTACCTTCAGCTTCATTTTTTTCATTTAAACAGATATAAACATCAATATCCAGATCAGATAAATATTTTTCCATTAATTTTTTAACTGCTTCCCAGTCTAAACCTCCATTATTTGTACCCAATTTTGGAAAAGCAACTGATTTCATTTCTACTTTAGAATGATTTTCACTAAAATATTTAAGACCTGCTTCAATCCATTCTATTTCTGACTTATTTCTCCAGTGTTTCTTTGTTGGAAAATTTAGTATCCATAAATCATCACTATGACTGTAAATATAGGGTCTACCTATTTGAACCAAGTTTTTATTGCATTTATCTCTATAATCTTTATACATTTCAGGAAATCTAAGTTTAAATTCCAGGGCTATACCTGCGCCCATCACTCCAACGCAATTTATTGTATTAACTATAGTTTTAGCAGAAGTATTAAACACTGTTCCTTCATAATAGTTAATCATAATCTCACCTTCCTAAATAGTCTTCTCTACGCTTAATATGTCATTCATATAATATTCAAACCTTAATTGTTCATTAGGCAAATTTTTGATTTTACCATGACGTTTTAAGCCAGTTCCATTCGTAAACTTAATCCTTTTATCATAAACTATGTTACCAGGTTCTAAATCTTTAATTATAATTCTATGAGTATAATTTTTATAATTTCTTCTGTTAAATTCTAAGTTAATATCAATTGTTTTATGAGTCTGTTTATGAATTTCTAGCGTATAATCTTCTATATAGTTATTATTGCAATTAAATAAGCTGGCGTCAACCTCTAATTTATCATTTTTCCCGAATAAATTAATTGCTCTTTTGTAATCTGCCTTACTTCTAAAAAATATCTTATTTAAATAATTCAGTGAAATATCCTGTAGTCCTAATAATTCAGCATGCCGTTTACTAATAATTTCTCTTTTTAATGGGGTATCTTCGATATGCAATGATCCTCTATGAAATATTTTATCCCAGTCCATCGTCTTAAAAAAATCAAAATTTTTTCCAAAATTGACATAAGCGGATGCTGCATTACAACTCGCAAATACTGTGTTTTCTAATAATATTAACTCATAATCAAATAATAAATACACCGGCAGGGGAATATGCGGTTTCGCATTATCTACTTTAATTCCTTCATTTTTATATAAAGTAGGGGGTTTTTCTTTATAATAAAACCTTACACATTTTTTTATATCTCGTTTAGTATGTTCAATAACATCCTCATTGGCTGCATCTAAAAAATCAATCTCACTATTCTGACATTCAGCCCTACTTTTTAAACAACCTGTTTCAATAATGCTTTTTAAATTTTTGAAATCAGTAAAATGATATAAACCTTTAAAGTTATATTTAACTTTAAGTTGATTGATAACAGTCTTTAATTTTTTATAATCATCTTTATACATAACCCCATCTCCTTATAAATTTTATACTACTTAAAGTATATCATAGAATAATTTGGAAATAAAGTTAAATATTATATTTTAATGGGGTTCTAAATCTCAAATTACTTTTTATTCAAAAATATTATTCAAGGCTATCTACTTTATAATCAGCCAAAGTTCCAAAATAAGGTTCTTTGGCTACTCTTTTTTGTAATTCAACCATTTTCTCATCAATCTCCTTACAGCAATCTCCAATCATATTAAAAAATAAAACAAGATTATCGCTGCCACCTAACGCTTCTTTATCATTTATAATTTCACCTTAAGAATAGTTTTTATCCAGCATTTCAAAATAATCATTAAATAGATAACTGTTATAAAAAATAGCTTTTCCAATTACAGTTCTCAAATATTCTTGAGCTTCTCTGTCGAAATTAGTTTTATCATTATTTTTAACATAATATTCAGCTTCTTTTTTTAGAAAATTAAATAATTCTTTATTCTTTTGAGATAAATTGAATTCAGCATCATCAATTTCCTGATTAGCTTCATTAAGCATTAGAGAAACAAGATCTGCAAATAATGGGCTTAAAGAAATATATATAAAATTCAATATATCCTTATATTTATATAAAATATCATCAATATTTTCAAGTTCAGAAAAAACAACATATATTCGAATATTTTTCTTTTGTTTTCAAAAAAGAATGTTGATGAATTTCATAACTGGAAACAAAACTAAAATATTCCCTCAATTCACGCTGTCTTTTACAATTATAATGATAATTATTAAATAGTTCCATTATAATAGCAATTAAAAAAGATGATGTTGTACCAGTTAATATTGCTAAAGAAATTTGATATATCTGAGTGTTTTCATTCATGTATAGAATTGAAATTATTAAGCGCTTCCCCATATCTCAAAATTATTGACCTTGCCCCCACGCTTTATATAATATGGATTGTCAACCCGGTATTAAACATTTCTGGATTTTTTAAATCAGCCAAAACTCTATTCATTTCATATCTGGATATTTTTTTATAATCAGAGGAAAAAGATTCAATAATTTTTTCATATAATGATTCACTCTTGATTTGAGAATAAATAAAAACCAACTTTGTACTTTCCTGATAATGAATAGTACATTTTCTTCATCCTGTAGTCTATTACCAGTATACCATTTTGGAGTAATATAATTTTTTTGTGTTTCTTCCTCTTCAACTCTTTGCTCGCTTAAATCAATTATTATTTCCTGCCATACAGCATCATTAGTATATAAAGACTTATTTTCGATTTTCAATTCCTCATCATTCATGGCAATAAATTTTGCAGTCCCAATATCAGAAGCATTTGTTCTTGCAAATCTACCAATAAATTGAAGCGTAGATGCTAATGACTTATGAGGATCATGTACTACGGCAATTTTTCTAAGCTTTTAGATTTTGCCTTTGATTTAGCACTAACCATTAAAAAATGATTATATCCTTTCTCCTGATCTGACAAATATACTTCTTCTGCTTTTTTTGAAATTAATTGGTTGTATAATTTATCTTTTTCCTCACTCTTTTTTTCTGGAATATATTTAATATCACCAAAAATTTCATCTTTATATGCTTGAGATAAAGGGTAATTATAAATTATCTCTACCTTTATTTCTTTTTCATCCACTCTGAATGGTGTAGCAGTAAATAATACTTTTTTAGTATGATTCATATTTAGCAACATTTTAGTCCATGTTTTTGCAGGTACATGATGGGCTTCATCAATTAAAGTTAAATCAAATCTGCAATTTGCTGCCTCACCATTTTAGCAGGTGTAACTACTAAGACTTTTTTTGATTTCACAACAAAGGGCACCATAATTAAGACAGCAGTTTTTCCAGATCCTGTTGGCATTACTATAATTGCTGGTTTAGTTTTATTAAGAGTAAAAAATGAAGAAATTGAATGTATTGCACCTAACTGTGCATTACGTAAACCAGGATTATCACTTTTTTCAATAGGGTAATTAACTTCATTATAATTATTCTGAAAATATTTACTCACAAATTCACCCCTTTGTTGTTACAAGGCAAAGATACAGTAGGGGTTAACCTATATTTAACCCAGCCTGGGGTAAAACATCATGTATCACTTTATACTTATGCTCTGCAGCTGCCTTCATATATAAAGTCCAGTCAGCATTATCAAAATTATCTTTTTTATAAAATTTATTATAATTATACGCTCTTTGCTTTAATCCTTCTATAGATAATTTTGGATATTTTTTTACTTCTACAGCTTCTTTAAACCATTCTCGTTCATCATAATTCAAATTCTCATCATTACTATCAAAATCCTCAAACTTAAAATTATTATTATGAATTTTATTTAACCAGTTCTTATATCTTTCTTCCAATGTTCCTATGAATTTTAAAGTTTCTTTAATCTCTGATAAACGAAACTCTAAATTTTCATCCTCAACAACCGAACCAAATTCATCATTTTGCAATAAGAATTTTCTCAAGAAAATAAAAATATTTTTAGCAGCAGGAAGAAAACGCTCCTCCAGGTTATTAACTTCCACCATCTGCGAGTTTCTGCTATATTTCCAGCTGGCATAGGGAATATCAGGATTTTTTATTGAAAGGGCATGGCCTATAGGTAAAACACCAGGAATTATTTCTGTTGCCAATTTTTTTAATTTATCTTTGTTTGAAAGATGTTCAACCCCATCTAATAATTCTATCAAATTATATCTATCATAAAAACCTTTAAAGTCCTGATGACTGTAAGTGTCAGCGTAAAGATGGAGAAAAATTCCTAATCGATATAAAATATTATTTTTATTACCTGATTTCAGAATATCCTCTTTCAAAAAATTAACAGTTGTAGATTCCGGCTTTGTCATTAATCGAACATCATCACTTTCAGCTGCCGGAAGAAAGTGAAAAGGGATCCAAACATTAAAAGATTCATTAACATCTGAACTTTTAATAAAACCCAGTTTCTTATGAGCAGTTTGAGTTTGATGAAAAATATCCCCATCCTCAAATTTTAAAGCATGATCATAGACAGCGTCATCAACCTGTTGAGAAGAATAAGCTACTTTTTCTGCATGTTCACTCTTCATACCAGCCAAACGAGATAAAACATAAATTGCTGCGTAATGAAAATCCTTCTGCATTTAAGCTCACACCCTTTTTAAAATTTTTATTTTCAAAATATCCTTTAAAATCTCTCAAAATAAATCAATTATCCTGACTATTTTATTTTAACAAATAATTCTTCGCTATAATCATTTATGTCTTCCACATTCAACATCTGATACTTATTATTAACATCCTTAAAATAATCGTCTATAAGATTTTTTCTTATTATCTCATTACTTTTTTCTTCCGGCTTTAAATTCTTTCTGGTTAATCTCCACGGCCTTTCAGAGTGGGTCATTCTCTCAAGCGTTTTGGCACTATAACAGCCAAAATTATTAATAATACTATCTAAGAGTTCCTCTTCTGCCTCTGTTAAATTAATATTTTTAAATTCTATAGTTTTATCTTCTATCGGATTATAGCCATAATCTCTATATTTAAAATATATTTCTTTATAAACCGGTCCATGAACCCAGGCCTCACAATCCTCAGCAAATAAGAATTCGTCATAGAATGTTTTATAAAATCCCTGACTGTAATAGAGCAGCTTCTGCAGTGCAAGAGGTGTTACCTCCCCCAGATTTTTAAGTAGATATTTAATTACACTATCAATCTTCTTTTCTGTTTTTAGCTCATCATTCTGCAAATTATTTATAGCTTCCATTAGACCATTAAAAGCTTTAACTGAAACCTTATCTTTATTTTCTTCTGCTAACTGTCTCATATAACCGTAATCATCTTTGACTTTTTTTAAAGTCTCAGAATAACTTTTGGACGGAATATCACCATCCAAATAACGGGTTAATGTAGTTTCTCCCCAGCCTAAAAGTAATGATAATGGTCTTTTACCTGTATTATACTGCGATACTACCTCTTTAATTTCAGAAACTTTGATAATCCCTGCTTTTTTTCTATAAGCATGATCTATCTTCTGCAGATTCTGATCATGAAGTTTAGGAATAAAAATTTCAGCTCCACAATCATTACAATAAGCTCTTTCAGCGGTATATTCAAACTCCAGTCCACGTACTTCTTTTTTCTCGTCTGAATCTTCAATTTGATACTCAACTTCCTTTCGACATTCAGGACAAAAAGTTGTCATAATTCTCCCCCTCCTATTTTTGCTACTTAAATAGAAATGATACTGATTTTTCACGTTTGTGAAAAGAAATTATATATAAATAATTAGCAATTTCAATCAAATTAAACTTTATGTAAATATCAACCTCTTTATATTTACCAAAATAATTCAACTCTTCTCTGCTGCAGAAAACATACAAAATCTCATGTGAAAATTCTTCTTTTTCATTATCCACTGCATAACAGAAGTCTTCAACCTCAAGATTTAATATTATATTTTCAATTTTCTTTGCAGTAAGATTATAATCCTCACTGAACTTTTTGTTTTTTTCTCTATTCATAGATAGATTATATTTTTCTTGAACAACAGCAATTTTGGCTCTTTTTAAGTATTTGAGTATATCTTCAAACTCAAAATCAGTATGTTTCTGCGGTTGATAATCTGACATATGATCATCCTTTCTCATGATCAATTATTATACTTTAATGATACACTAATAATGCATCATTGTCAATTAAATGTACTAATTAATACATTTTTGTTTTTGCATACAAAATTATTTGAATTGCAAAATATAAATTACTAAAGTTTCAGAATAAAATTTATGAAACAACCCAGCTTAATAGTCAATCCCCCAGCTCCTCACCCCGGGCTCAGCCTCATCATAAGTCTCAAAATAATAGCCCACAGCCGAAAGAAAGCGAAACTTCTTTTAACTGTTTCCTCAGTTTGTTTTGCTGCAGCAATTCCTGCTGTTTTTCCAGTTCTGATTCCAGATTCCTGACCCTTGACTGAGCCCGCTTACAATCTGCCAGCATATTTTTACTTTCCTTTTCTCTTCCTTCTGGTTATCCAGAAAGAGTTTCTTTTTTAATTCTTTTATCCTGTTACTGCCCTGAGTTAGCTTTTTTTCTATTTTCTCCAGCAGAGCCTCCCTCTCATGAGAATCACCACAGACAGGACAGTCAACTTTACTCAGATAAGGATCACCAGGTTCTTTGAGGTAGAAAAGTGATTTTTCTAAAATATCAAAGATATCGTCACTAAAATTATTTATTTGATAGAGTTTATCCCGCAGACTATCCATATTTTGTTTGATATCTGCCAGCCTGTCATCGAGAGCAAATGCCTCATTTTGAAAATAGCTCTGCCTGAGTTTAAATTCCATAAAACTCCTAGTTTTTAAACTCATTGTTACAATTGCTGATTTAATATTTAAGATTTTATCAGAAAGATCTCTCTTATCCTCACTTTGAACTTTAATAAAATCCAGCCAGAAATTAAGTTCTCTTCCTTTTATTTTGATAAGTTATATTTCTTGGTCAGTATAATTTCCCTGCATTTTAGTGAAAGTTTTCTCAAATTAATTTAAAAATTATAGTTCCTTAGATATCAATATGATTTTCTTTTCCCCTTTCAATATTAAAATGACAAGCCTACCCTCCATAAACAAAAAAATCCCACCAGGTCTTTAAGACTCCAGTGAGAATAATTATAAATTACAAAAAAATCATATAAACTTTATAAATTTAACATAATCATTTATTCTTTTTTCATATCATGAATAGCAATAATTTCATTGATAGCATTTATAAGGAATTATAGTTGTTTTAATAATTCTTTACCTCTTTGTAGTTCTTTCATTGTTTGTTCAAAGTCGCTTCTTTTTTTATTTAATTCAGCTCCACTTTTTTCGCGAGAAAGCTCTTTATTTATTTTTTCTATCATTTCTGGATCTGTAACTATAAACTTATCTTTTTCTAAAGAACTAGTAGCCATAAATATCATCTCCTTAACTCTTTAAAATGAATGACTAACTAAATTATATATTAAATATAATAAGATTTCAATATTTATTTCAAATTTTTTCCAATATGGTATTTGTTGTATACTAAAATTACCGAAAACTGCAAAGTAGTATTCACGGAAGTTGCAAGCTAAAATTCCCTATTATTGCAGAAAAAATTTTCCTTACAAAATCTAAAAACTGTAAAATCTTATTTAGCGAAAGGTGTAAAATCTTATTTGACATTCACATGGCTACATTTTTATATCTCTTTAGATTCAATAATTTCATCTTCTTCGAGAATCTTAAGCATTTGTAAAAGTTCTCCATCCTCATAGTCTTTCTCCAAGACGTTGAAACCAAACTGTTCATATAAACGAATCAAATAAGAAATATCCTTACATTCCAGCATTATTATTCTTCCACCTAGTCTGAGTTGCCCTTCAAAAATTTTGGCCAAACAATATTCCATGATTTTTGTTCCAGAAATTACAACTGGATACATTTCATTCTTTCCGAGCTGTCCAATCAATATTGAAGGAAATTCAGTAATCTTAACACCCTTAATTTTTGAGCTAAATCCGTCAAAAAACTTAGCCTTTCTCCCAGAAATCATTTCTTCCGGAATTCTTAATACCTGTATGGCGAGAGTGAAATATGCCAAAATATTAAATTCATCCGCATCTTCATCATAAATAAAAAAGGTTCTACTCTTCCCTAACTTTTCAAAAAGAATTGCTCTATTTTTTAAGAAATATTCAATATCTGTATCTTTTTCACAAAGAAAAACAGAAATAAGTTCTTGAGCTTTAGACTCATTACTCATTTCTATTAATCTTTTTAGCGAGATAATATTTGTTTTAATTTCTTCTCACCTCGCTGCTCTTTTTCAGCTGATACGAGGCTTTTATCAATTTTAATACTTTTATTGGGAGTGGAAATAATTCTCTCGAATGACTCCACAGCCTTCTTAGTATTCAGTGTAAAATCTTTATTAAAAGATGATGTGGCCATCCTGATCCCTCCTTTATCAGTATAATATATTTTATATTTTTTTATTAATATATAGATCACACACAAGCTATAATTTTTATTTAGTTAACCAATTTATCTTTCTTTGAGTATATTATATCTTAAATAAAGCTTATAATCAATGTTTATTTCAATAAATTTCCAAATTATTCTTAACTGTCATCACCCTCCGCTTAATATTTTACGATATATATTATATTTATCGCTAAGTATAATTTTTCCTGCTTTTTAGTGAAAAAATTATCAATTATATTAAAACTCTCAACTTAATATATCATCAATGATTTCTTTTTTATGATTATCATCTAAAAACTTGCTATATCTTACCTGACGATCAAATTTACTTATAAATAAATTGGTTTTTAACTGTTTAATATCTTCTCTAAATTTTGTTCTAATATCATTTTCTAAATCATCTAATATACCTTTAATCATTTTTTTATATCTGCTCCAGGTGCTTTCTAAAGCCCATTTTTTCACCCACTCTAACATTTTATCAACAAATATCTTTTGTATCTCGATATCTTCTCTATGATTAATAAAAACTTCAAGTTTAATAATATTAGATAATTTATTATGATTCTGCTTTCTAATAAATTTTAATAATAAATCAATATCAGCATTTTTGATTTCATTAATAAAGAAATCAGGAAATTTATTTTCTAAAAAAATATAATTTACAATCAATTCTATCCTTTTATCAATCTCAACACTTTCAGTTATCTTTGCAATATCAATTAATTCTGAAGATATTTCTTCATCTATTTCATCTCCGTCATTATAATCATATACTAAATAATGGAATTTATGCATTAAATAATTGAAAGCTCCATTACGCTTAATAGCATCTTTTGAATTTAACAAACTTATAAGATTCTGATATTCAAATTCCAATTCTGGTGAAATCATAAAATAAAGAAATATCCCATTCTGATTGTCTTTTTTTAAGCACTCAAAAAAAGATTCTTTGTCGATTTTATAAATTAATTGAAAAACCAAAATGATGTGACTTAATTTATGACCGATTTCCCCGGTATAACCACTTAAAAAATCTATACCTTCCAAAATATTTTGATAATTATTTATGTCCATCTTAATTTCATATTTAATGTCAGAATATTTACCCTTCAATAAAATGTTTAATCCGATTTTTAAATATCTTAAACTTTCATTATCCTTACAATAATCAGCAATTTTATTTAATTTATCTTCTTGAATAACTAGCAGGGTACTATAAAATAATAATGATAGTTTTGGCTTATCCTTTGAATCTCTATTATTTATAAATTCTTCAAACTCATCAATTAAAACTTTGTAATCATCTTCACCATATATATTCACAATTTGTTCTTGATATAAAAACCAGCTGCTATCAACTTCTTGAAACAAATCAGAAAGCTCTTTAAATGTTTTAATATCCATTAATAATCCCACTTCTCTTTTTTAGTTTCTTTTAAATAAATATTTTCCAATTGATTTTGGATGCTATCAAGATTTTCATAGTCTGCATCTATAACTGAAATTCTAAAGATATCAAATTCATCTGCTTCTAAATGAAATTTGACTCCATTTAATGAGGCTCCAATATGTAAATTTAAAACATAACTTTCTAAGTCAAGGTCATATAAAAAGATAAATCTATCATGAAAATTCAGATCATAATTTTTCAAATCAAAAGCATCAAAGTATTCTAAACTACTATTAACTCTATCAACTTCATAAAACCAAATAATAGGATTATTAAGATCAAGAAGCTCTCTAATATATTCTATTATTTTTTTGGTTCTTTGGTTTAAATCATAGAATTTATCAATAATAATCACTCTAACATTATTAGTACTAAAAATATTTAGTTTTTCTTCTAAATAATTCAATAAATCAGAACCCTGATAAATAATCATATTTAAATTTCCTTATTAAAAATATTATTTTTGTCAGATAAAAGATTTTTTTTCAGTTTCTCAAGAATATCATTTGCTTGAGCAGAGGTTAATTCAATAATCGTAGAGTAATTTTCTCCAAATGAATTAAAAGAAGTTCCCAACATATAACCCATTATATTTTCACAGTTTTCTAAAAAAATAAATCTATCATGAAAATGCTTTGTTGTTGCTTTAAATTCTAAATTTAATCTTTCTCCTTTTTTATTTACAGCATCTTTAAGAGAAGTTATAGACTCCTCAAATTCCTCAAAATCATTTTTACAGATTTCAATTCTCTTTTCGGGGTCTTCTTCTGAATTATTAAATTCGTATACAATTTTTTTGTTCATTGAAAGAGTATTAGCAATAACCGAATAAATATCTTCTAGTTTAGATTTTCCACCTTCTGTCTTATAATTTATAGCATATGGATCAAAAATCCATAAATTATTATAGCTGCTGCTATCAGCTATATCTTCAAAAATATCTAATGCTTTATGATATTCATTCTCTGTTAAAAAATGAAATAATTTTTGAGATGAGAACTTTTTTGCCATTGAATTTTCCTGATAAAGATAATCTGTTATTTTTTTAGGATTAAACTCACCAATTTCTATTGGCTCAGAGTTATAACTTTTTAATTTTACAGTTTTAGATGAAGTATTTAATTTTTTTGCGCCTTTATTAGAAACAATATTCATATTAACATTTATAGAAGAAATAAATGAAGCATCATAATTAGCATAAACCAGATCATAATCAGAAGTATAGACCTCAAGATCATAAAGATTCCATTCTTTTTCGGAAAAAGCCTCGTTTATCTCTCCCATATATTTTTTACTATCAACAACTAAATCATTAATTTTAAATTTAATTATAAATATTAAATTTAAAAAATCATTCTCCAAAATATCAAAATTTATTTTGTCTTTATTGCCACTATCATCAAGCTTCATTTTAATTTCAAGAGGAGTATGGTTATAGACTAAAGTATTAAATAATAAATAGGGACTTCTTTTAATAGAAAGTCCTGTCCATTCTCTTATAAAGTCAGAAATTTTATTAAATATATTTTTTTCTTTTAAAAAATCATTTATCAAACCTTGCTTATTATAAGTTAGATACTCTATATAATTACAGCAGTAAGTAGAATAAGGGTTTTTCTTGTTATCTCTTTCAAGAAATCCCGCTATTTTTTTATCATATTTAATTTCTTCATTTTCATAGTCCCGAATAAATTCTTCTGAAAACTCAACTTGATAATTTCCAACTTTTTTATTTTGTTTTATTTTTTTATTTTCAGGATAGTCTTCAAATTTATCATGAAAAATTGTTAATATACATTTATTCTCTAAAAATATTTGTTGTTTAATCATATAATCATTCCTTTTTAGTCTTTGTCTAGATTAGAACAATTTTCTTCCGACTCCTTGCAATTTAATTGGTCAGCTATTATAATAGAATTACAGTAAGTGAAAGAGGTGGTCCTATGGATATAAATCTAGAAGATATTTTTGAAATTGTCGAAGAACCAGAACACTCAAAAAATGTTTTGTTAGATTTTCAAGAAAAATATAATATTGATTCAGAAGAGCTCTATCTGTTCTATCAACAGAACGGAATTAATTATGAAGAATTACCTATTACAGAGGAAGATTTTAAATCATGGATTCACCATTTTATTATCTTTAAAGAAAATGGTGGCGATCCCTGGGAATTAAAAGAATCGGATATCTGGGAAGACAACCCTAACTATCAGAACAAGGAGGAAAATTACTCTCCTTGTTCTTTTTTGTTTTCTTGTGTTATTTTATGAGCTTTACAAATTATTTCTTTTATTTGCAAACCTTTAACAGGATGGAAAAGCCACTGCGAATTAGCTGAATTTACAACAACTGCAGTATCAGCACTCATCGCAATAACATCTTCTCCTTTTTCTACTACTCCTGCATCAGTCGCCATTAATACTGACTGAACACAGAAAGATAAACCCCTAGATATCAATGATAAAGTATTTACAATTGTTGATTTTTTAATTTCTCTTGTACCTGGAATTATAATTTCGTTAAAAGGCATTGTTCCCTGAACAAGTTCGATATTATTATCAAATAATTTCTCCCGCACTTTCTTTTTAGATGTCTCGGGAATAACCTTTTTATTTTCACCATTCTTATCCTTAACATTAAATTCCTGTTTATAAGGAAAAGATACTGCGATAATTTCAATTTCTTTATTAAATCTTCTTAATTCAAAAGCTGTATCCCCATTTGAAGTAAATATAATAATTTTATTTATAGCTAACTCTTGAGCTTTCTTTAATACCAATTCTAAAACTTTGTTTGTATTTTTCTGACCTTCCTCATTAAAATAATAAATACTTTTTTCTTCTCCTAATTCCATTAATAATTTCCCTCCTGTCCTTCTATTATTGAATTATAAAGCTCAGCATTTTGATCATACAATGGATATTTATTCTTAAAATTAATATATTTAATCGCAATAAAAATACTTATTAGCAAATTAAAACTATTGATATCCAATCTTAATTCTGTTGGACTTAAATGATCATTAAGATTTGATTCAGCAGCGGGATTCGCATGAACCTCCTCATGATCTTTATCTACCCTATATTCCATAAGTTCATCATTATTTTTAGGTTGAAAATGATAAGAAAAAGTAGTTATATCAACTATTTTTTTGTACTGTCTAAATTCAGCATATTCATCAATATCTAAAAAAGCAGTCTCCCAAAATTTAATTTCTTTTGCAGAAATCATCCACCCCACTATTTCTCCGCTCTCATTTTTATGGAGCTTATTATTATCGAATAACTTTCCCGCATCCTTCGGTTCAGATATAATGCCATTGTTACACATTGTCTCTATTAAGGAATTTATATATTTTTCAGCATTTCTTATCTGCATATTATATTATCACATCCTTAAAGATTACTTTTTGGGTTTACTTTAAAATAGTAGGCCAATTATATTTTTTATACCTCATTAATTTATATTTCTATATTAGTATAATTTTCCCTTTTTTAATTTAAATTAATTTGCTAATTGTCTTATTTTAATACATTTACTCGTTTTTTTAATAACAGTATCATAATTGCAAAGTAGAATTCCCAAAAGTTGCAGTTTGAATTTCCTAATTAATGCAGCACGAGATGTAAAATATTATTTGACATTCACACCAATTCAGCATTTTGCTTTTTCCCTGCTGCATAACCTATAAATTCACGGTTGAAGAGGTCGATTATCAGGCAGATATAGTTCCATTTACCTTTTACATTAACATAGGTTAGATCACTGACAACAACATCTAGAGATTCTTCTTTATCAAATTCTCTATTTACAACATTGGCTATTTTATCTTCATTACAGCTTGGAGAATGAACTTTGTATTGCTTTTTAGTATAAGTAGAAACCAGACCATATTTTTTCATTATTTTACCTATTCTGCGCTTGGATACCTGATAACCTTTTTTAGCTAATTTTCTTTTGATTTTCCTGGTTCCATAGTGATTTCTACTTTTTTGTGAATAGCAATTACTTCACTTTCTAGATCAGTATTAACCTGGTTTTCTTTAGGGGTATAATAGATCATACCCCTTGATATATTGAGTGCTCTGCACATGGCGCTGATACTGTATTTATCCCTATTCGCCTTGATAACTGCTATTTTCGTCCCATTATCAGCGCCGCTTGCTTTAAAATATCATTCTCCATTTTTAGCTGCTTGTTTTCTTTTTTTAATTTTATTAATTCTTTTTCTTTATCTGATCTGTTATCTTTAGCTCTGAATGAGCCTGAATTATTATAGTCTTTTATCCATTTATGAAGCGTGGATCTTGCCATTCCGTATTCTTTGAGTATTTCATTTTGATTTTTACCATTATTGGCCAGAGCAACAACTTTTTTTTTCATTTCTTCAGGATATTTAGTAGGCATGATATTTTCCTCCAATTTAGTTTGGTGTTATCTTATTATATCATGTCCGAGAAAAAAATGTTTAATTAATTATACCCGTTCCAGTTTACTCTTATTTTTCACTCAATTTTTCCTCCATAAAATCATCATCCACATACTTAAAAGATTGTGGTGCAGTGAAATTACTTAAACTATCTCTAGAAACAGCTTTCTCGTAAAGATTTAATTTATCAATTCTCATTGCATAACCCTGATCTTTATCTTTAAAATAATCACTAAAATAATCAAACCCAATGCCAGATTCATTCTTTGACTCCGACCAAATATTTAAAGGGGTATCATTAATTATTTTATCAATGGTAAATTCACCAATAATCTTACCTACCGGCATAGTACAATAAATAACAACTGACTCTATTTTCTGTTTAAAAATTCTTTTTCTATACTCATATTTCTTTTCTCCAGAAATAATTTTATCTACAAATTCTGGCTTAATCGATAATAAGGCTTTCATCGGCTTGACCTTCCTTCACTATATAGTACTGTCAACTGCCCTTACTCCAAAAAAGTCAAATCATTAAACTGTAAATATTTTCTTATAAATCTTATTATCTCTCTTCTCTAATAATCTCAGTAATATCAACATACTCATTAGGAATAACAAGATCACTATCTAAAGCAAATTCAAAAAATAGCTTTTTATACCACTGAGAACCCTGGTAATATTTATACCAATTAGAATCCAGAAAATCCTCTTCTAAATAAACTTCTTTTACAATTCTGCCATTAAAATCTTCTAAAATAAAATACTGAAAAGCTTCCTCTAGCCAGAGATTTTCATCATAATTTAAAAACTTATCATTTTCTTCAAAAAGCTCTTCATCTATCATAAATTCTTTCCAGCTTTTAATCCGATCATTTTCTTTTTCTTTTAATACTAAAGTTCTAAAAAATTTATTTTCATTAACTTCAGCAGCAGAATCATCTCTATATTGTGGGTTTGTGTTTAAAAAAATCTGCAGATGTTTTTTAATCTCTTTAAATGCACCAGTAAATCTTTCTTTATTACTGATCCTCGTTGTTTTATATTCCTCAGAAAAGTCATTGGAACTATCAAAACAATATTTCCAGTCCAAATATGGCATATCAGGGTAAGTAAATACCTGTCCGTGACCATAAGCTGGCAGGTATTTATCTTTGGTATTGTATTTAAGCTGATCAAATAATTTATTTGCAAATCCCCAGGGATCAAAATCTTCTTCAATTTTATTGGAAGTAGCAAGTTCTTCTACATCATTGACCTTACTTAAAATTCCCGAGAAACCCTGATGAGAAAAAGTATCTGCATAAGCATGAAGAGTAATTCCTAATTTTATGGGATCCCCCTCCTTTAACGCTGCCTTAAGTATATCCATAATAATTGGTGATTCTTTTTTACATCGCATCTTCTTCACAAAACTTTCTCCGTCACAACCGGGAACAAAGTGAAAAGCTGTGGTATTATTAATCATAGCACCATAATTGAAAGTATTAACTATAAAATAATCATGACAGGTTGCAGCATTAATAATCTTTTCAGAATCGCCAAAATCTTTTTTGAGTCCTGAAAGTATTGCTCCAGGGTTATCATCAGCAAGAGTTATTTTATTTATTTTAGCATCATCAACAAACTGGGAAGCATAAGCTATTTTGTGAGCAGTTTCCTTTTCTATTCCAACAGAACGGGCCATTGCCAGCAGAGCATAGAAGTGAGCATCTTTTTTCATCTAAAATCACCCTAATTATTTATTCTCACTTACTCTCTATCTTGTTTTTAGTCGACTTAAGAGAATTTAAATATTCAATGAACCTATTTTCTATCTTTTGACTAATTTCCTTATCTGCATAAAAAAGTCCAATTGACTTAACCATAAAATCAATATCTCTATAATTTTCTTTATTATACCACTGCAGTTCTATTCCAAATTCATTTTTTAAAGTCTTTTCAACATTAACCCCTGTTGCTTCCAGTGAAAAAGTTCTTTTTTTGGGTTTTCGACATATATTTTCACCTATTTTAAAACTACATTTTTTACTGCAGCCCATGCAAAATCCATTATTCAAAAATATTAGATTATTATAATCATCTCTGATTGTATAACCAAGATTGGTAAGTAAATTTGAAAGGATTATATCCTGAAATCTATAATGAATATAATAATTATTACTGTTTTTAACACCTTCACTTTTATATTCTGAGAGCAATTTAGCATAGATCATAATTGAATATTTTTTGGTTTTAATGATATCTCCAAATTTTGGAGCTAATGGGGGGCAGCCTCCGCCCTGTTGGTAGTTACCACAGCCCTCACATAAAGAGGTTATATAATCATAATCATACACATAATTTTTTGATTCAATGAATTTATAGCCCATTTCTATTGGATAAGTTTTCCCATTTCCTGTTGTATATAAATATTCCAAAATAAAATATCCTCCCCTGAAAATCAATTCTTACCTTATACCAATCGCAAATAAGGTTCCAATTAGAGCAATTATTATCCCACCAGCTATAGAACCATATATTTTTATACTGGATTCTAACTTCTCAATTCTATTATTATTTTTTGCTAAAGAAACACTGGAACCCTGAATCATAGAAATTAACTCCAGCGGAATAGATTTAAATCCATCTTTATCTGTAAAATAATTATTTTTTCCATTTATAACTTCTTTTAAAGATTCTGGAATATAATCTTCATCATCATTTCTTAAATCTTTTTCAAGTTCACTTAAATCCTGAGTTAATGTTAAAAAGAAAATCATAAAAACAGGAGTTCCCTTCTTCATAATTATATCATCAGGTCCGGCATTATAAACTGAAAAAATTAGCTTCCCCTTATACCCGGGATCAACATGAAACCCTGAGATATTGACCAGCCCCATCTTCTTATACTTAAATCTTACCGAAATAAACCCCATTAAATTAGAAGGGACATTAATATCTTCTTCGGTTTCTAAAAGAGCAAAATCTCCAGGTTCTATAGTCAGATACTGATTGTTTTCATCCAGAATAGTAGGACTTTTATTACCAGTTATATATGCTTCTTTACCAAGATTTAAATCAACCTGCCAGCCGTTAAAATTGTTCCAGTCCAAACCAGAAGAACACTCTTTACATTCTCTTCCCCTTATATCTCCATTATCCGTTTTCTCCTGGCATTTTTCCCATCTTTCGCAGGTGATTAATGACTTATTTTTTTCGTCATTATCTTTATTCTCTATCTGTTCAATTAGATCTTTTCCAGAAATAATCCCCATTTTTTTATGCATTATTTTCCTCCTCAACAAATCTTAAAACCAGGTACTGGCAGCAAACATAGTTAGTAAAATTCCAATTATAACAAATACTAAGTATAAGATATTTTTTTAAATTAATACATATTTTTACATTATATTTAAAAAAATAAGAACTTTTCAGTTCTTATTTGATTTCATATTCTATACAGCCTGGATCTGGACCGATTAACACATCTTTATATTCCAACCATCTCTGCCCAGGACAGCCGCCTTTACAATCTTCAAGTTGACTGCAATTATTACAGTTGCTTATCTTATATTTATTTAACTCTCTAAGCTGGTTTAACCTTTTATCATTCTGCCAGATGTAATATAAGTCATGTTGATTAATATTACTAACTGCCTTATCAGATTTAAAGGCTTCACAGGGGTGAACATCACCATTGGGACTGATCAAAATTTTATCTTCTGCAGCCGAACAATTATCGGCCTCATCAATAAACAGGCATTTATACGGCGCACCTTTACGGATAATGATATCTTTCTTATTATTTTCTAATCTTTTAACTATTGATTTTAATTCTTCAACTTCCAGACTATCCATAATCAAATTTTTGTTTTCAGTACATCTTCCCTGTGGTACCAGTCTTAATAACGAAACCTGGTTTATCCCCAAATTATTTGCCAGTTCAATGATTTGCGGTATTTTTTTATAATTAACTGACATAGGAACTGTGTGTATTTCAGTATTAATATTATGTTCTAAAGCAGCTTCAATAGAATTTATAGTAGTATTAAAACTCCCTGTAACTCCAGTTATATAATCATGCAAATTATTTTCATCAGAGAAAATACTAAAAATTAGAGTATCTACATGCTCTTTTAAAAATAATAATCTTTTCTTGGATATAACATTATTGTTTTTCATTACTCCGGAGGTATAGATATTAATGTTATAATTCAAATCAGAAGCTTTTTTAACCATTTTTTCAATTTCAGGATGTAATAAAGGTTCTCCACCTGATAAAGAAAGAAATTCCGCTCCCAGTTCTTTAGCAGAATATAATAATTTTTCAAATGCATCCAGAGAGATAAAAGTATCTTTATCTGGAGCTGCCTCTGTTGAACAGTGTTTGCACAACAAATTGCATCTATCAGTTAACTCAATAGAAATAGATTTAATTTTTTCAAACACAATATCACCTCCATAGTCCCTTCTCTTTCCCTCTATAATAATTATATTACATGAAATTGTAATAATCAATTAAATTTCGGAAATATTAATCATCTATTTATATATTTTGTGATATATTTAATAATTCCTGCAAGATAAAATTATTTTATATTAAAAACGCTTTATTTTTTTCTCAAAATGTTTTTTCAACTCAATGTAATATTTTTGAATCCACAAGGCATAATTAAGAATCGATTTCTCCAATGATTCAAACTTATCTAGATAAAACTTAGCTTTCTTATCATTCCCAATTACCAAATAATAAAAAGCAATCCTTACATAATAGGTATCTAATTCTAATATAGACAATGAATTTAATTTCACCAATTCATTATCAGCCAATTCAACATATTTTTTCATAACCTCAAAAAACTTGTCTTTTTCCTTTATACTATCCTCAGTTATATTAAAAAGTGCTTCATCAGCAATATCTAATTCTACCCCTAATCTTTCGGCTAACATATTATTATTCTGATAAATATTCTTTATATCGTCTAATAGTTCATATGTTTTCTCAAAATTATAAGGCTCAGTATAATCTCTTATTAATCCAATTTTTTCTTTTAAATAATAACTTTTCTCTTTTATTTCATATTGCTCCAGTTTAAGAATATAGTCTTCCAGATCAGAAATAGCATCTTTTTTCATATAAGCGATTACCTTCCTCTGTAAGGCTGAGTTACCTCTAATTCTTAACTGTTTTAATACAATAGAAATTTCCTTTAAGGCATTATATCTTCCCGGCATTTTCATTGTCAGATATTCATTAATATTTTTATTTATCTCACGTAAAATTACTGCTCCATTCATACCACTATTAAACATTAATCTTAAACTATTTATATCTAAAGCGAGTTTTTTATCTTGAGAAAGTTTTGGCCGTAAATCAAAATGACTATCAATTAGATGTGTTATCAGCTGATTTTTATCCATCTTCTGTCTAGCTAACTCAATTTTTAAGTTAAATAGCTCAAATGAATCCAAAATAATATCTGAATCTATAAGTTTCTGATACTCAGACATATATTCTTGACTTTTTTCGAACTCTCTATTCAAAATAAGTGTATGCACAAGGTTTTGATAGGAAACATGAATAAGATGTTTTTTATTAGCTTTTTGAGCTAATTCTACACTGGAAGTATAATAATTAATGGCATCTGTTTTATTTCCCTCTAAACATCTAACTCGCCCATAGTTATTATAAATCATAGCTTTTTTAACGTTATCAAAATCATCATTATCAGAAATAATGTCTACTGCTTTTTGTAATAAATTATTGACAGTCTCTAGATTTAAAGTTTTCCTCTCTATTAAAATAGACCGAAGCATTAGATAAAAAGGATCATTTTGATCATCAATAATATTTAGTAATCTTTCGGCTTTACTTAGATTACCAAATTTTATCAACAAATTCGCCTTATTTAATCTTACTTTTTTCTTTTCTTTAGAAAATAATTTATTATCATCTATTTCATTGTAAACCTGATAGGCTTCTGATAATTTATTAATCTGTTGGTAGTAATCTGCTTTAAGCAAATTATAATTATATTTTTCAACAAAATCAACCATATATATCGGCTTTTGAGTAAACAAATCTTCATTTTCTATAGTTCTTCCCTGATTTAAAGTCTTTTTTAATTTATTTAGCTTAATCTTACTCAAAAAAAGAGGCATTTTTGCAGAAAAATAGGAAACAAAAATATACGTGATTAATAATAAAGCCAGAATAATATTAATTAATACATCATAGAAATTAATAATACCAAGTAAAAAATAATTAATTATCACTAATAAAATAGCCATAAAAGTTAAGTATCTGTAAATATATCTTGGATGACGTAGTTTAATATAATTATGGAGTAACAAAACATTAAAAACGAGAATAACTAAATTTACTAACACAAATTTGTTATTGATTAGTTCTGCAAAAGAAATTAGCAAACTTGCTAGTTCAGCCATTGTTTTCACACCTGCTCCTATCAGCTCCATTTTTGTGATCAAGTGCCTGGTTAATTGTCTTTTTTTAATTTTTAAGTTTAAATTCAATACCTATATTAAACTTTAATCTCAATTTCTTCAGCAATATCAATTAAGTTGTAGTAGTATTATTATAATTATCATTTTTTTCTTTTTCTTTTCTATTTATTCTTGATAAAAAAGTCTGTTCATCTTCGTCAGGTCTTTTTAAATCAAATCTCAATAGAGCAGAAGGATATCTATATCTATCTTTCCATCCTATCTCTCCCGGCCCTGGTTCAATAAAATAAGATAATGTTAGTTTCATTTTCACTTCTATTTCAGCTAATGATAGTAAAACATCTTTTGGCCAGGGGATTTTATATAAATTCATTTCTTTTGAACGATAATTGCTCGACCCTTTTTCAAAAGGTTGGATTTCATCTTCAATTATTAAGTTAACAGCATTCTCATAACTCCATTTAGCTCTTTCTAAATTCGGTACGCCATAGCCACAGGTTCTTAATAAGTCTAAATAATTGGACTTAAGCTCTCCCTCCAAAAATTGTTCTTTCATTTTATCTGTCCATTCCGCTGAATGAATAATTAATGCTCTAATTGTTTCCGGCCAGACTTCTGGATACTCAGACATTAATTGCGAAGCAGACCAGGATGAAGGTGCTCCAGTATTTAAAATATAATTATCTGCTGTTACTGCCATGCAGAAAACTCGATTTAATTCAGGTTTTCTATTTCTGCTTTATAAATAGCTTCTTCTAATATATATCCGTATAACTCTTCATCATTTTCTCCAGTTGAAGGAAGAATTTTGACTGATTCAATAAAATGATCAATATCTAATTTTTTACCCGTGTTTATTGCTTGTTGTAAGTCATTATATATTGCTAATCCAGCCATCATTGTACCATGACCAGAATGATCATGGCTCCCCCACTCTAAATTATAACTCTGACAGTTATTATTACAAACTGGATCTATAAGTGGATGTCCTGAATTCAAACCAGTATCAAGTACGCAAACACTAGTTTTGCAATCTTCACTCAAATTTAATCGTGATAATAAATTATCCACCCATTCAATCTGTTCCCTATTTTCTAGCCCTGTAAAAAAATCAACAGTCAATGATTTTCTTCTTATTTCAGCAATTACTGGTCCCTCTTCTATTAAATCTAAAATTTGTTTGTTATTAAGATAAACAGAAAATACTTTTCTTTCAGGAAAATTAATAACACCTTTACCAACCTGAATATCTAAAGATTCAGCTAGCTTTATAAAATCATTTTCTATATCCTCATCATTATCATAAATCCAAATTTCACACCACAATTTATCTTCATCGGGGATCCACTCTATCTCACCCTGCCAGAACGACTCTAAAATTGCCAACTTAATATCCTCAATACAATCAATTAAATCTTGGTTGCTTCTTCTACCTTTACTAGTTATCTGATCAGGATCTAAATATTTTTTTATTTTACCTAGAAAATGTCCCTCTTTACCGTCAGGAATAAAAACTAAAACTTTCATCTTGTTAGCTTCTTTTAAATGCTTAATATTAAGTATTCTAATTTTCTTTCTTCTATCTTCTAAACTTTTGACTTTATATTTAAGCGAATCATCAATTATGAATTCTATATATGTTCCCTGTTGAGACCTGAAATATTTATTTTCCTTTTCAGTCTTCTTTTTCTCGGCCTCTTCCCAGATGTTTTTTAATTTGTCAACTAGTTTATTACCATGCTTTAAAACTTGTTTTGTAGGAAATTCATTGTCTACTGGTGTGCTTTTTGGTGTGAAGTCAATTATATCTGGAGACAAATTAATAAATATATTTCTTTTATTCTCCATTTTTATTTAGCACCTCAATTTTCATATGAAATTTTTTTCTCTTCTATCATTCGTTCTAATAATCCTTTATTAATCATATACTCATCATTTAATATAGTTTCTTTAATAGCATCATCACAGGCTTTTGTTATCTCTGAATGACTTAAACCTTTAGCTATTTTTACCATATCATCTATTAAAAAATCATCTTTAAAAAAGGAAACTATTCTATTTTTAATTAAACTATAGATTTCCTTTTCAGTTGGTAACTTATAAGAAATTATATCATCAAATCTTCTAAAAAGTGCTTCATCTAATAATTTAGGATGATTAGTTGCAGCTAAAACAATACTTTTAGAGTTGTCATTTTCTAAAAACTGCAAAAAAGAGTTAATAACACGTCTCATTTCTCCCACATCATTATCTAAAGATCTTTTGTAACCTATTGCATCAAATTCATCAAATAAAAATACTGCTTCAATATCTTTAATCATCTCAAAAATAACCCTAAGCTTTGCACTAGTTTCTCCCATATATTTTGTCACTAATTTATCCAATTGAACAGTAAATAACGATAAATTTAATTCTTTTGCTATAACACTGGAAGTATATGTTTTCCCGGTTCCAGGGGGACCTTTTAATAATATTTTTCTTCTGTTTTCTAAACCATGTTTTAATAACTTATCTCTTTTTTTATATTCTTTTACAATTCTCTTTATTTTATTATTAATATCATCATTAACTATTAACTCTGATAAATAATGTTTTTCATTAACTTCTTCAACAAGGCCTTTATATTCTCTCTTTAATCTTACTACCTTTTGAGGTCGATTTTTATATTCATCAACTAAAGAACGAATATCTCTAGCAATTATCTGATGCCCATTTTTAGCTTCATGAGCAGCTATTCGCAAAGCAACTGTAGAAAACTGTTCTTTGTCCCCATTAAAATGTGTTTTTATTATGCTTTTGAGTTGTTCTCCTGTTGCCATAATTTATCACCAACTTCCTTTATTCCGTAATACAAATGTATCTATATAATTATTATATTCTATAACATTAAGCATATCAATAAAATAATTCAATTTAACTAAAATTCCCTATTATTACTCAAAAAATCAATTCAACACAGGGAGCACTGTTGCAATAAAAAAATTCCCACCAGGATTATAGAAGTCTGATGGGAATAAATATTCATTACTATTTATTTTTCTTATCATATCTGGATCTGTTACTATAAATTTACTTATAATAATTTCGTATTAACTGAAGCAAGCCATTACTACTATTAACCTGTAGACTTTTAAAACCATGCTTCTCATAAAATTCAATTAAAGAATCGTTGTTTTCACACTCAACCATAATAATTCTGCCTCCAACAAGTTTTTGGCTTCTTTCGATAATATTAATAGCTCTATCTATTATTTCTTCACCTTTTATTTCACTTTGATATAAATCATTTTTAGCTAACTGAGCAATTAAATATACAATAACTGAATCACGATTTCCACTGATTCCATCAATCTTTTTCACTCGACTTCTTGATATATCAGCAGTAAATTCTAATTCTTTTAATGTAATTGAAAAATAAGCCAGTATTTCATTTGTTTCCTGAAAATCATCTTCATCAATTAGAAAATAAGTCCTGGTAATTCCTTTTTCTTCTAGCATAACTGCAGTACTATCATAACCTCTACTTCCATTTTTTATAAAATTTTCTATATCTTGATTTCTTTCACAATAAAAAAAGGAAATAGCTTTATCTAAAATCCTTTGTTTTTCAGGATCAGTTTTAGCCATTTCCAACAATTTATTTAATGAAAGCAATACTACATTTCCTCTAATATCTTTTCACCCCTATCCATCTCTTTTTCCACATCAATTTTAGGGACATTATATTTTTCTTTTTCATTTACTGGTTTTAACAAAATTTCTAATTTTTCATCAGAATCAATAACAAATTTATCAAAAATAGAAGAAGTAGCCATAAATATCATCTCCTTTAGTTCTAGCTATTACTTTCTATTTAAATTATATATGAATTTTATTAAGTTTGCAATCTTTATTTCAAAAAAATTCCATATTATATTCCGAGGCTATTTATAACTTCAGCTGTTGTAGTCTTTGTTGAATTGAAATAAAAAAACTCCCACCAGAATTTTATAACTCCAGTGAGAGTAACAGTCTAAATTATTAATTTATTTATTCTTTCTATATATGCCGGCTCCCCAACCACCCAGAAAACCTAAACCAATTTTTAAAACATCTAAAAAGATATCCTGACTATCTTTTGCTAAGAATATTGTTAAAAACACAAATAATGCTATTCCTAAAATAACATATATTAATCTATGATTTTCCTGTTTATTTTTTAATTTAAATTCACGATCTTCAGCTTTACCAGATATATCAAGTAATTTATCAATATGCTTTTCATTAATACTATTTGCCAGCTGAGGAGGGAAAGGTGACGAAGTCATACTGCTACTGGATATCATAAGTTTTCTTAGAACTTTTTTCTCTTCACCAGGCAATTCTTCTAAGATTTCTTCCATTTTTTCAGGATCTACCTCTTCTGAATCCAGTAGTTCATCAGATAATTCATCTTCTTTTTTGGTATCTTCAGTGGAACCTTCATTTTCTAATTCATTATCTTTATTTTCATTTTCTTTAGAATTACTCAAAATTTAATCCCTCCTAAAGACATTATATAATGATTTAATAAAATACTTATCCAGCTTTTCTTCAAATTCATTATAAATATATTTTGAAACCACTGCTTTTGATAATATTTTATACTCTTTCTCATCTATTTTATCATTTTTTAATAATTTGGTTAGTGTTTTTGCTGCAAGATTAATATCGGTAGTGGACATTTTAATCTCATTATAATTACTCTTCTGTAATTCAAAAATATACTTAAGATCAGTACTTTTCGAATTGTTTTTATTAACTATCATATCCATAATTATCTCCTCCTTGAAACTAAAAACTGCTTAAATTAAATAATCAGTATAAAATACCAACCACGATTTTCTTATCTTTTCAATTGACACATTTCAAGTCTATAGAAAGCAACCATAAAAGTCAAACAATTAATCAAAATAATTTTAAACCTTTTCTAATTCCATTATACTGTAAAAAATTGTAATTTGCAAGAGCTGAATTGATAATTATGTATTTTATAAAACTCGCACTGCTGATTTTACTTTCCCAGAATAACCACCTAAATCCACAACTACATACCAGTGTCCAGTTCTCGGGATTTCTGCTTTAATCTGTGACTTATTATTCTGATTACGGTTTAAATAATCTTTTAATAATCTCAAGCCAAAGCGCATTCCATCGAGCAGAAAGATATCTGTCATTAGATTTATGGAAATAATGCTGTAGGAAAAGCCGACTCTAAAAAAGTAAATATGGATTACAAATAAAATATTAATTAGTGCAGCGGATTTAAAAATTGAATAAAGTATTTGTTGTATAATATAATTACAGGGAATTGCAAAGTAGTATTCCCGAAAGTTGCAGAATAAAAAAAGTCATTGCAGTCACCCCCAAAATATCGTACCCTTATATTAAGTCAACCAAAACTTATATAAGGGAGGAAAATGGAGATGACATTAGCAATGACTGATATTAATGATATCAAAGAACTGTACTTTAAGAAAGGTTTAAATGTGGCTGAAATAATGAGAAAAACAGGTTATGATCGCAAAACAATTAATAAATATCTTGATATGACTGATTTTAATCTAGTTTTAGAACCAGCTGTAAGATCCAAGCGTGGCTCAAAGCTGGATCCATTTAAAGAAACTATTGATGAATGGCTGGAAGCTGATAAAAAGTCCTGGAGAAAACAGCGTCATACAGCAAAATTAGTGCATAAAAATTTAATTAAAAAATATGGCAGTAAATATGACTGCTCATATCGCCTGTTAGCTGAGTATGTGAAAATCAAAAAGAAAGAAATTTTTTCTGATGAACCAAAATTCTTTTTGCCACTAAAACATCTGCCTGGAGAAGCTCAGGTTGACTTCGGCAGAACCGACTTTAGAGAAAATGGGACTTTTTATGAAGGTCGCCACTTAAATCTTAGCTTTCCACAGAGTAATACTGGTTATGTCCAGCTCTTTAAAGGTGAAAACCTGCAGTGTTTAGAACAGGGCATGATAAACATATTTAATTATCTCGGTGGTATTCCCACTAGAATAGTCTTTGACAATGCTTCCAGTATGGTTTCAGATATTGGCAAAAACAAGTATCGAAAACTAACTGAACACTTTATGATGTTTAAAAACCACTTTAGATTTGAAGCAGTATTTTGTAATCCAGCCAGTGGGCATGAAAAAGGTTATGGAAAGTAAATGATAATGCAAAGCAAATCTCTAAGATGGCTGCTATTACAGAAAAAAGAAACAGAGTTACTTTACATTATCTAAATGCTCTACTTCGAAAATGATTTTAACCATTCTAATAAATTATCATTTGCTAGCCATGAGGGTTCTCTTTCTGGTCTAACATCAGTATATGCTTTTTCAATTGCCTCGCGTTTTTGTTGTGAATCAGTTCTGGCATAAATCTCTGTTACCTGTATTGAGCTATGTCCCAGAATATCTCGTATATATACTAAATTAACACCTGATTGAAGAAGGTGCATGGCTTTCGAATGTCGGAGAGAGTGACAACTCAATCTTTCAGGAATTAAAGCTAAGTTTTTTTCTCTTGCTAACTTTACATATTTAGTTAATATATAATTCATTCCAGCACGAGTTAGTTTTTCTTTTTTACTATTACTAAACAATGGATACTGGTTGGCAAATGCTTCCAGAAGTCCATTCTCACACATATAGTTTTTAAGAAAATTTAATTGAATATCCAGTAGCGGGACAATTCTAGCTTTTCTACCTTTGCCAATTAATTTCACAGTATATGGAGGTTCAAGTCTTACCATTGAAGGTGTTAGATCAATCATTTCTTGGACTCGTGCTCCACTATCATACATGAGTGATAATAATGCCAGGTCTCTACGCCCATGGGAAGAAGATTGATTGGGTTGTTCTAAAAGTAGTTTTACTCCTTCTAATGACAGATAATTAATGGTATCTTTTATTGTTTTTTTCACAGGAATTGATAAAATACTCTGCCATAAAAATAAATCTTCTGGTTTTTGATACTGAAGATACTGAAAGAATGAATGAATAGCTGCAAGACGTACATTTCTTGTTGCTATACAGCATTTCCGTTCTTCTTCAATCCAGTTAAGAAAATCTAATACAATTTCTTTAGAAATGTGTTTAAGATATAGTTGATCAGCAGATATTCCTTTTCGATCTTTTAGAAAAGTTAAAAAGAGAATAAAAGTATCTTTATATGAAATAATTGTATTCTTACTGGCTCCTTTTTCACCAGGTAGGTAGCTAACAAGAAAATCAGTCAGGCTTTTTGAAAAATCAGTCGGTTTCATTAGAGATCACCTCTGGAAAAGCATACGAACATATACTGTTAACCTCAGAAAGTAGATCTGGATACATTTCTGACGTTAATCTTACGTATTTCTCAGTCGCTTCAAGAGATTGATGACCTAAATACTCTGAAAGAATTGGAAGAGAATAATAAAGATCAAGTCCAGATTTAGCCATAGCTGCCATTGTATGGACACTAAATGTATGACGAAAATCATGGAGACGAGGACCATTCCCCTTTCCACCATGTGGAATACCTGCTTTCCAGAGGACCTTGCGAAACCAGTTGTATATTACTTTTGCACTGCATTTGTAACCATTACGTTTTACAAAAAAATATTCTTCATCATCTTCAATTATTTGAAGTGAATTTCTATATTGTTTACAGACTTCTAATAGAGAATCAGAAAAAGGAATCATTCGTTCTTTTCCATTTTTACTTTGTCTAATAATAAGATATTGTTCATCAAGATTTACATCTTTTACTTTTAAAGCAACAGCTTCTCCAACACGAATACCAGTACCATATAACATCCTTAACATTGCGGGTATCACATTAACTGTTGAATTCATTGAACTACTGTAGATGATAAAATAGATTTTACAGAAAACGATAAATAAGATTTTACGGATATTGCTAGATAATGTAAAAACACAGATTTTGTGTTGGTAAATATGTTAAATTAATCCAGTACCATAATCTGCTCTTTTAGGATATAATATTCTTTAAACAAACCTAAAAGGAGGCAGAAATATTGACTAAAGAAGAAGGATATAAAATGTATATACAACTCCAGCAATTAAAAGAAATGGGGTTCAGCAAATCCCATATTGCAAGGCAACTTGAAATAAGCAGGCCAACTCTCAATAGATATTATGATTTAAATATTGATGAATATGAGCAACTGTTGCAGTCAATGATTACAAGAGCTAAAAAGGCAGATCAATATCATGATTGGATTTTAAACTATTTAAGAGAATATCCCGACATAAAAGCATCTGAAATATATTACTGGATTCAAGAGAAAACTAATGGTGATCCTGGTTTTTCTGAAGGTACTCTTAGAAACTACATCAGGGATTTAAGAAAAGAATATAACATTCCTAAAACTAAGAATCCCAGACTTTATGAGGCTATTGAAGATCCACCAATGGGTCAGCAAATGCAGGTTGATATGGGTGAGAAATGGGTGTTTAAAGCAGATAAAATAAGAGAAATTAAACTTTATCTGATAGCATTTGTCCTTTCCCATTCCAGATACAAATATGTAGAGTGGTTTGACAGACCCTTAACCACAGCTGATGTAATAGCAGCCCATGAAAATGCTTTTCAATACTTTGAAGGAATACCAGAGGAGGCAGTCTATGACCAGGATAAATTGATACTATATAAAGAAAACTATGGTGATTTAATCTACACTCATCAGTTTGCATCCTACAGGCATAAAAGAAAATTTAGAATCCATATGTGTAGGGCTGCCGATCCAGAGTCAAAGGGTCGTATAGAAAATGTAGTAGGTTATGCTAAAAACAACTTTGCAGCCCACAGAACCTTTACCAATTTAGAGAAGTGGAATGAGGATTGTCGTAAGTGGCTTGAACTTCGTGCCAATGGTAAAAAACACGGCACAACGAAAAAAATACCAGCCCAGGTATTCTCCTTAGAAAAGAAATACCTGAAGCCAGTATCTGAAAAAATTAAAACTAATTCTTCTGACTTAAGTATAACCTATCAGGTGAGAAAAGACAATACCATTCCGATAAAAGGTAACAGATATTCTGTTCCCTTAGGTACCTACCAGGGACCTGAAAGCTATGTTAAAGTGCTTGAGGACAATGATAAATACCTGATATATGATTTTGAAAGTACAGCTAAACTGGCAGAACATAAAATATTTAAAACTAAGGGTAATCTTTCTAAAAACAGTGATCACAGCAGAAAGAAAAATGATAATATTGATAAACTGATAGAAAAGATAGTTTCTATCTTTCCTGATAATGATAAAGCCAGTAAATTTCTATCCAGAATTAGAAAAGAAAAACCCAGATATATCAGAGATCAACTCCAGGTAATCGATAAAGCTTTAGAAGCTAAAGAGCCTGAAACTATTGCTAAAGCACTGGAATACTGTATCGGTAACAAACTCTACAGTGCCAGTGATTTTAGAGATGTTATCAACTTTTACGATAAAGAAAAAATTAAAATTGAAGATGATAACATTTTACTGGTAGCTGATAATATAGCCTTAAATGAAAAAGATAAAGCTAAACTTGCTGCTAAACCAGCAGTAAGAGACCTTGATGTGTATCAAAAGATATTTGACTCTTAAAACTGGAGGTATAAATGACAACCACAATTGAAAATCTAAAAGATAAATTTAAAGTTTTAAAGTTAAAAAACGCCTCTGAAAATATATCAGAAATCATATCGCATGCTGTTGAAAACGACTTCTCCAGTGAGAAATTAATTGAGTATATACTGGATCAGGAAATTGAAGGACGAGAAGCAGCCAGACTGGAAAAATACTTAAAACAGGCTGCATTCCCGGAGTATAAACCTCTGGCTGAGTTTAATCTTGAAGAACAGCAGACTCTATCTAAAAAACAGTTTAACCAGCTTAAGGAACTATCCTGGCTTGAGCGGGGCTACAATATAGTCCTGCTTGGCCCCACAGGAGTAGGTAAAACTTCTTTAAGCATAGGATTGGGTATTCATGCCATTAACGAAGGCTACAAAGTGATTTTTGCAGCAATCAGTGATTTAATCTACTGGCTTAAAACTGCTGAAATGATTAGAACTTCTAAGACTAAACTCAATAGAGTTTTAAAGTGTGATCTTTTAATTATCGATGACATTATGTTTATGGCAATGGAAAAACAGGAATCTAACCTCTTTTTCCAGCTGATAAACAAACTGTATGGTCAGACTTCAATTATTATCACCTCTAATAAAGGACCAACAGACTGGGGTGAATTATTAGGTGATCAGGCTATTACAGCTGCAATATTAGATCGCATAATTCATAAGTGCGAAATCATCAATTTAGATGGAGATAGTTACAGATTGACTCACAGAGAAACCATTTTTGGAAAATCTTAGGTGTAAAATCTTATTTAACGAAAAGTGTAAAATCTTATTTGACATTCACAACTACCCATTATTAGTTGGTCGCTTGCAGCTAAAATCATTTCAATTTCCTCCCGAGAGAAGATATAGGGAGTAAAAGTACTTTTGTAATTTTTAGGTAATTTAGGAATATACGAATTATAACCTAAATCATTAAGAAAAGAAGCAAATTTTATTAAATGCATTACTCTTTTATAACGGGTATTGTCAGATTCATTTGGTCGTTTTTCTGCCCAGTTATCAGATAATTCTTTTGTGATTCCAATCTCAGTCTCACCATTCTTAATTGTAAATTTATCAAATAAGCGAAAGGTATACTCAGGACTTTTGTATTTGTACCCTAGACTTCTTTTAAATTCTATATATTGATCAAGTAAAATAGCATATATACCTTGAAATTCACTCATTTATATTCCCTCCTTCATAAAATGTTGGAGGAATTGTAGGTACTTCAAGAGCACACTGCCTCAATGAATTTAAATCAATTCGAAGATAGTATCTGGTGCTTTCTGTATTTTTATGTCCGAGCACCTCAGAAATAACAGGAACTGGTATCTTTTTTTGAAGTAAAACTCCTGCCAAACTATGACGAAGTGCATGGGGCCCATGTTTTCGTTCATTTTTATATTGAATTCCTGCCCTATTAAGATAAAAAGTTATAATACTGTGCAGAGTTGAACTATTAAGCCGGTCATATGGCGAAGTAACTTTCAAGAATAGATATGGTAGTTCTGATTCTGGTCTGCCATATTTTAAATAATCAATAATGGCATCACCAATTTCTGAGATAAGAGGTAACTCAACTCTATTACCAGTTTTATTTTGATTAAGAACAATCAAACTTTTTTCCCACTTTAAATTTTCAAAAGTAAAACAACACACATCCGTTGCTCTAAGTCCCAGGCGGGCTGTTAGTAAAATCATAGCATAATCTCGTTTACCCTTTGGGCTGCTCCTGTCAATAGAGTTTATTAGAGCATTCACTTCTTCTTTTGTATAGATAGAAGGTAGCTTGGGTTGTTTGATATATTTATCTTTGGGAACTTTTCGTGAATAATCTTTTTCAGTTAATTTCTGGTCATATAAAAATCTCAAATAACCTTTAATTATAGAGAGGGTTCTATGTCTTACATATGGAGTACAGAAAATAAGCTGATTAGAATAATTAATCAAAACCTGTTGATTTATTAATTTTAAATCGTCTATATCATTATTTTCAAGAAAATCAAGAAAATGTTGAAAACGAAGTTTATATTCTTCAATCGTTAAACTAGAAATTCTATAAGATCTTTTGTAATTTATATAATCCTGCATTGTCTTGCCAACATTTCCTTTTAGATCACGAAATTTATGGTGCCTTTTATCTTTGACAGCTCCTGTTTCTATAAATTCTGATAAAACATTAGTACACTGTATGATATCTTTTTCCCAGCGATCAATATCATCATATTTTCTGTCTCCAATTAAATAATAAATGAAATTTTCTCCGACTGTTGCAGTAAAGTATTGCAATTCATTTGTTTTCATAAAGTTTGCAACTCTTTGCCAGGCGGAATGGTATTGACTAATTCTTGAATGTGAATAAGAAAGTTTTTGAAGATAATTAGTTACATCAGAAGTTAACACCTCAAATTTAATTTTTTCTTTCATAATATTATACCTCCTAATTGAATTTAAGCTTAAAATGCTTAAATCAATTATAGAGGAACAATAATGTAAAGTAAACCTGTTTCTTTTCCCTGTAATAGCAGCTATCTTAGAGATTTGCTTTGCATTATCATTTACTTTCCATAACCTTTTTTATGTAAAGCTTTACATAAAAAAGGCAATATAGAGGGTAAAGTTGGTTACCACAGACGAAACTATTTTGTTCCACCACCAGAATTTGATGACTTAGATGAATTTAACAAATCATTACTTACTGAACTTGATGAAGATCAGTATCGTGAACATTACAGAAAAAATGCTACTCAGCATGAATTATTCCAGGCAGACCTAAAAGCATTATTACCACTGCCTAAGATTGAATTTGAACCCGCATTGGTTATCTCTAAGAAAACTGATGCTAATGCCTGTATTACAATTCATAAAGGTAAACACAGATATTCTACTAAACCAAGTCTCGCTAAGAGCAATGTTTTTGTTAAACTTACAGCTGAGAAAGTGATAATCTTAGATCAGGATCTTAAAGAGGTTGTCACTCATGACAGGCTTTATGGTGACTTAAAACAGGAATCAATTAACTGGATTCTTTATTTAGGTCAGATATCCAAAAGGCCAACAGCTTTAAAATACACTGGAATCTATGATCTATTTCCCCAAGCAGCTAAAGATTACTTTGATAATTTAGATTACGAGAACTTAAAAGCAACACTAAGAACTTTAAATACCCTGACAGAAGAAACAAATTTTGAGGCTGCAGTAGATGCACTCTTAGATGCTATCTCTCATGGAGCAAGTGATACTGACAGTATCCAGGTCCTATTTAAGAGAAAAAACTCTAAGATTATGGAACTTGATGGACATTTAGCAGCTAAAAATGCACCTGAATTACCTGAACTAAAACCTGATATTAGTTTTTATGATACTTTCTATACTGTAGCAGATGGAGTTGAAGCCAATGATTAAAGAGCAGATTGCAGCCAGCTGCAAAACACTCAAATTAAGTCAGAACATAGCTGATAATTTTGAAAGTATTGAAGCTGAAAATCGACATGAATTTCTACTTAAAATACTGCAAAATGAAGTTGAATACCGTAAAGCCAAAAAGATAGAAAGACTGATTAAACAGGCTAAATTTTATACCGTAAAGACATTTGAAGGCTATTCTTTTGATGAAATCAGAATACCTTCTGGATTATCAATTGAAGATCTTAAAACTGGAATTTTTATTGAAAAGAAAGAAAATCTAATTTTGTATGGGGCTGCCGGCACTGGTAAAACTCACCTTGCCACGGCGATTGGCCTGGAAGCCTGCCGCCAGAGAAAATCAGTATTATTTTTCAGAACAGCAACTCTGGTTAATCAATTAAGCAAGGCAAAAGAAGAAGGAAAACTGGATAAAATATTTAAAAAGATAGAAAAAGCAGACTTAATCATTTGTGATGAATGGGGCTATATTCCTCTCGATAGAGAGGGATCCCAGCTCCTGTTCCAGATAATCTCAGACTGTTATGAGAAAAAGAGCCTGATAATTACTACTAATCTTGAATTTAGTAAATGGGCTAATATTTTTTATGATGAGCAGATGACAGCTGCTTTAATTGATAGATTGGTACATCACAGTCACCTACTTGTATTTCCTGGTGACAGTCATAGAATCAAAAATTCATTGATGAAAGGAGCCCAAAATTCACTTTAATTTTTCCCTATTGGGTGGCTGCAAAAAAACTTTGCAAAAACCGGGAATTTTAACTTGCAAAAAACAAATTTAGTCTTAATAACTTTAGGACATATGATAATATTAATCTTATCATTATCATTTTTATTTAATTTCTGAAACACTTTATTAGAAGTTTCAGCATCCAACTTGCCAGCAATAAAATCTTCCTTTAATATAGTTACATATTTATTGCTTTCATCTTTTTTAAAATCTATTTTTAGATTAGACTGAGCTGCAACAGCTTTTTTAAAAAAGTATGTCATTTTTTGGGCATTTTTATTCATAGAATTCTCCTTTATGAATTTTATAATTCTATAAGATTAAAGAACTATAAATAATTAAATCACAATTAAGAGATTGAAACAAATTTAATATATTAAGAAAGCTAAATATATAAAATTTCAATGAGCAATACTGGAGAAAGTTTATGAATATATAAAGTATGTTCTAGAAAAACTCCCATCAGAACTTTTTGCATTCAATGAAAGTAATCACTGAATAATAAAATATCAAATAAATTTATCATATTATATTATTTTTTTCATCATGAATAGCAATAATTTCATTGTTCTTATCTTTATATAAAAATACTGCTGACATATATTATCACCCAATTAAGTTTCTAATTATCAAACAAATCCTGTTCCATCTTAAAATTTTCAATAGCTAACTCTGCAGGTTTAATACTATTATCTATAACATGCCGCTTACCATTATTCACAGAAAAACTACAAACATACAAACCATCATAACTTTCTGGACTGGAAAAGCTATATATTTCATCTGCTAGAAAACACAATTGATCAGCAAATAATGACTTATCTTCCCAAATAAGCACATTATAAATAATGCCATCAACAAGCTCTCCATCCTGCCGGGTACCTTCCTTAGTCTTAATCCTATTATAAAGATATTCTACACCCTGACCATTTCTCTGATGATTCTCGAACTCACCTTCATAGATTAAAGTTCCTTCAAAGTCAAAGATTTTAGCCTCACAGATCTTATGGCCATCACTATCAAAAACTCTAAATAGCTCATTTTCTGTTTCAAGAATTACATTCCCATCTTTATTTAGAATTTTATCTTTACTGTAAATTTTCGCTTTATCATCAGGAGCCAAAATATTATAAAGTTCAATAGTATCTTTGTTTGAAAGATCCCAAACAGATTTTGACTGCTTTAGATGATACTGAAAGGTAGAATAAACAGGTATGGTAATCAATTCCATCAGTTCATCAACAGCTGGTCGGACAACTGGATAGTTATCGTCTCTTTCCAGCTCATAAGTATTTTTAAGCTTATCAATTATTTTATTCAGCAGCATAAACTGTTCATTATTCATCAGAGATTTAATTGAATTAATCCTGCTAAAAATATTATCACTTATATCTACAAAATCAAAACTATTCCAGAATATTTCCTGCTGGCTATTAAAAGCCTGAGTAATTGCTCTTTCAAAAAAGAAAAACACCATCTCTTTATTTTGCTTCTGCTGCTGTTCTTTTTCTCTTCTCTTCTGTTGTCTTTCAAATCGAAAAAGTGAGATCGCAATAATAGCTGAAACAATAATGCTGATTATAGAAAGATATAAGGTGAGATAACTGTTAAGTTGTATTTCTGCAAAAAATTCTCTTCCCAAATTAAAAGAAAAAAATGAAAAAACATCGGGTAAGTAATTCATCACAGAAAAAAGTAGCGGGATTACCAGAAAAGGAAATATTACTATAAAAATTGCTGTTAAAATAATTTTCAAAAACAAAAAATCACCCTTTAATCCTACTTCTAACCTAATCTTATAATTTTACCTAAATCCTTATTCTGTACTAATAAGGATGGTGAAACAAAATAATAATTAGCTGAATGTCCACCATCAATATTACGAGATCTAATCTTTAAAACAACACCACTTTCATAATTTTCAAAATCTCTAATTATATTTTGAATTTCAGACTTACTACATCCCGTTTTTTTATTAATTTCACTAATACTTACTTTAACTCCATAAGCTCTTCTGGTGAAATCATTAAAAAAATTCCCTAATTTATCAATACTAATATTATTTTTTTCTAAGTCTAATTTTGTGAATTCAGATAAACTTTCAATAAAGTAACGAAAAATATTACCCCTTGCTGGCTTTTCTTCTAAAAATTTTTGAAAGCCAGTTAATTCCATATATAATGGTTTAGAAAAACGCAAATTAATCACTCCCTATTTAAAATTTATAATACAAAAATAATTTCTAAACTTTAATTCTATCACTAATCAATTCAAATTCATTTTTGAACCACGCAGAACTTGGATGATTCCCTTTCAGCAAAATAAAATTATTATCCTGTTTGCACAAAGAAGTATCAACAAAGCCCCACAATGGATAAATATACTTTGCCTTTGATTTGCAACCATCAATAAAATTAAAACAAAAATATAATTCCGATCCCTTTTTATACAAATTTCCATAACTATCCTGAATCATATTTTTATCAATTTCATTAATAAATTCAATTCTAATATACTTTAAGTCAGCTTTAATATTTGAATGATATAAAGGATCATTTTCGTGATTTCCTCTAGTACATAAATTTAAAACTATATCTGGATTATAATTATCAATTCTATCCTCAAAATCACCTTTAAGGCCATTAAACCACAAATTAAGCCAGATTCTATCTCTATAATATCTAGTGTCAACACCTAAACTACATTTATACTGTATAGCATTCATCAAAATGACTTTATATCTACCGTTTAATATTCCTTTATTGTTCTCATTAAATTTTCTAAGCTTATCAGTTAAATTTTTTTCTAACTTAGTACCAGTAATTCCTCTTGCTGGCCCCAGAGGAGTACCGTCTGCTTCAAATTCTTTGTTGTGAGGACTTTCCAATACAATACATAAAACTTTTTCATCATTAAAACTTTCTAAATCTCTTCTTATCTCTTCATCTAATTTATTTCTATCTGAACAAATATAATCTTTGGTTAAGTTTACAGAATTACTTTTAATTTCAATGTCTCCAACATATTCATCTGGGCACTTGTTATTAAGCTTTGAAAATATACATTTCAACAATTCTCGATTATTCTTAGTTAACATAATTTCAGCTCCAGTCTAAAATAAGATGAAATGAAAACAATCGTAATTGTCAAGTAATTCTTTACACTTTTCAATTAGCAGCCGTCACATTTTTTAGCTTAACAAAAATAATTACACATTAATTATATTCATTATTAACATCTGATATATTTTCTAATAAGTCTTCTATGTTTTCTATTAAGTTAATATGTTTTTCTTTATGTCTACCCTCTTTTACTGGTATCCAATCAATTAAAAACGAACGATAACCGGCTAAATAATTTATTAAATCATCTTTATTTAAAAAATAACTTGAGCCAATTTTATCTCTATATAAAAATTCATGCTCATTTAAATAGCTTACAAAAGACTGATTATCTGGCTTATTGTTATATAAAAATAAAACTTTTGAAATATCTTTTTTTCTTTTTCGAGATAATCTAATATTATTTCCAACCACAAATCCATTCAATGATATTTCATTTTCATCTTTAATAGTTTTAGAATAATTTAATCTAAAATCTTTATCTTTTAAAATATAACTGACTTTCTTGAAAAAATTATTTTTATGTAAATTAGAATTAGTTGAAGAAAATAGTAAATCATCTGCATATCGACTATATTTTATATCTAATTTCCTACAATACCTTTGTAATCTAATATCTAATTGTCTAAAAACTATATTAGATACAACAGGCGAAGTTACCGCTCCTTGTGGCAAAAAATTTTCTAAAGTAACTATACCATTTATTATTTCAATTATTGAATTACCATTTTCAGCTTCATTAACTTTTATGTAATAATCTAAAGTTTCTTCTATTAAGTTAGAATTTATGGATCCAAAAAAGTCTTTAATATCCAATCGAAGATAATAATATGTTTTATTATTTTTATCATGAATATGCCTTAATAAAAAATCTTTATATGAATAATCTTTAACAAAACCATATACATGATCAGCAATTGGAATTTGAGACAAAAAGTTATTAACTAGGTGTTTTTGCATTTTATATAATTGACTATTATTGTCAATACTATAAATTATTCTTTTACCATTACTTTTTGATATTTCATTTTTCCCATAGTGGTTTTCTTTGTTTGCAATGATTTCTAATAAATTTTCCTTATCAATTCCTTCCAATATATTATTATAAAAATATTTTTCATTAAATATTTTAATAAAAATTCACCTCAATATATAAAAAATAGGATGAGTACCTTCTCAAGACCCGCGAATGCGGTCTTAATGTGTTAAGCTCAACCTCAAAATAAAATAAGAGTAGCTTAAATTGTACTTACTTATTACCCTGGCTTTATTTTCCGCATATATCAATTAGCCCTCCAAATTTCTACAATGTCAGACCATCAATAGCTTACTCATAGAATAAAAATACATCAGGGTTTCCCGTGACATAACCGGTTTGGGAATTACTACTCATCCTATTTTTTCTAAATTATATAAGACTACTGATCTTATTCAACAAATTAGTTAATTCAGGAAAATCATTTTCAAATTTTTCTTTACTAAAATTTTTATTATGCTTATCAAAATAATAATTTAAGAATCTAGTCATCCATCCATCTGTTTTACTAAAGCTACCCCATACTCTTTCTACAATTTCAAGTATTTCTTCTGCTTCTTCTTTTTCAAGTTCTCCCTTATATTTTTCTATATATTTATTTCTATCAACATCATTATCATTTTTTCTATACTTAAATTTTTTTTGACTATTTAATTTTCCTTTTACTATTAATCTAAATATTGTAACTTGAAATTCAGGATCTTTTGTATACTTATCAAATATTATTTCTAAGTCATCACTTAATGAATTATCCCCTTTATTTCTCTGTTTAATCCATTTATAAAAAATATCATAATTTGCTCTATTTATTAAAACTCCTTCTATAGTTGTATAATTTACAAAAATATTATATTCCATAAAGTAGCTTTTTATTTGGTCTTGCAGATAATTAAATTCACCTAAATCTTTTCCAATATATAAAAACTTATCAAAGTTATAATCTTTATTTAGTAGTCGTTGAATTCTTTTATGGTGCTTTAAAATTCTTTTTCTTTCAGCACCATAGAGATATTTTTCTTTAATTTTTATATTATCATTTGAATCTTCGCTATTAATCCTTAATAAATTTAAATCTTTATTTCTTTTTTGAATAACAAATCTTTTCTGACTATATTGTATAACACTATCCATGTCAACTACAAATAAATGGGGAACTGCATAAGAATTCTCATTTGGAGTTAATAAAGCTTCTTTTTTGATTTCTGATAAATTATGGTAGAATTCAACTTTACTTAAACAGGGATATAAATTCAAAATATTTTCATTTAAAAATAACTCTAAATCGGAATCACCTTCTAAAAAGACAATTGCTTTAGCAAATAAAAGACTTGCTTCTCTATCAGTTATTATATTATATTGACTTTCTAATTGAGTAGTTTTCATTTTTGAAATACCAGAATAATTATTTTTTAATATAAAATGAAATATATCTGAGTTCTCTTTTTTCAACAAATGTTTTATAAATCTAGGGGAATGGGTAGAAACAAAATACTCAATACCACAATCAGTACTTTTTGCAATTTTCTTTGACAATCTATCTATAAAATTATTATGTAGGCCCATTTCAGGTTCATCAATCAAAATTATCGGTTCAACCAACTTTTTTTCAGCAATTTTTTTAACTATATCAATTACTATTTTCAAATACTCGAATAAGTTTGTACCGTCAGAATAATAATCAAAAGCTTTATTATCTTTTTTTAATGTTTTTCCACCTAGATGCAATTGAGATAAAATAGTGAAAATTTCTTTCGTGTTAAATTCTTTCAAATTTATATCTTCATCTTTTAGTTTTGTTTTTAAAAACTTTATTATCATTTCATTTTCTTTACTAATTAATCTATCTTCATCATCACTGAATCCGTTTATTAAATCTGAAATAAAACCATTTATTTGTGTTTTAGATTTAATATTTAATCTACTTAAATCTCCAATTATATTCCAGAGCAATTGCCAATCAGAGGGATCAATATTATTAGTTCTATAAAAATAAAAAGGATATAAATTTTTTAATGCTCTTCTGATTTCAAATTTTTTATTCCAGATTGGTTTTTCATCTTTATACTGTTTTAAATTTAAAACAATTGTATCATCTGTTAAAAAATCAGATCTGTCAACATATTCCTCCAGATCTTTTGAATATCTATTTTTAGCAGGATCAAAACCATCCATAGTTAATAAACTCAGATCATATTCAACGGTTATTTCAAAGTATTGACTATATGGATTATTTTTATCACGAAGCTCTTCATTAAAATTATCTTCTGTTAAATTACTATAAAAATAATCTAAAGCTTTTATTATATTCGTTTTGCCTGTACCATTTTCTCCAATCAACAAATTAAGATCATTAATGTTTAATGATATATCTTTAAGGGACTTACAATTTTTAAATTTAACAGACTTTATAGCCATAAATATCATTCCTAATAATATATTATTGTAAATCTCTTATTTGCTTTGCTGGTACATTTTTCGTTTAGTAGGGCACCAGGACTTACTAAAATTTTATTTTTTAAAAACTAAACCCGAATAACCTTCCTTCATCCTTTTCTCTATCATCTAGAGTAATACAAACTTCTTTCCCTTTAATCTCATATAAATCCCCTTCACTAGTCCGAGGAATATCATCTTCTAAAGCAGTTAAAATATATTGTATATCATATTTATCACAAATTTCTCTTATTGTATCTAAATATCTGATTTTTTTAGTATCAGACATTGATTCAAAACTCCCATCATGATATGTGAATTCAAAAAATCTTTTATCATTATAATTAATTAATACAGCTAAATCAAAACATACACATAACATTTTTTTATAAGAGTATCCTTCTGATTTCGAAGTTAATTTATCTTCATCTATGGTTGTAATTTTAGCTTTAAACTCAATATTATCTGAGTTATTTATCTCGTAATACAATATTGCAGTTTCATCTAAAATTTTATCAACTAAGTCTGTAAAAGTACTCTGTATTGATTCATATAATCTGTTACTTGAACCAAACTCTAATTTTTCTTTAGATATAACTTCTTCTAATTCAGCTTCAAGTTTTTGTTTTTTATCAGATATTTTCTGTAATTTATCTAAATTATCCAGTTTATTAGATATTTCACTTATTTCATTTTCAAGTTCAACTAATTGTGATTGATATTTTTTAAATTTAGCAAATGAATCTTTTTCTTTTAATACTGATAAAATTTCATTGCGTTTATTATTTAACTCTTCTAATTTGAATAAAATATTATTTAATTGCTTTTTCTTTTTTTGCAAATTTATCTTTAAAAAGTCGCTTCTTTCTTCAGTGATTTTTTTATTAAAAGCAATTAATTGATCATAGCTTTTTTCTAATTGATCAGGAAAATATATATTCATCTCTTTAAATAACTTTTTAACTCTTCCCTTATCAAAATTATTATTTTTGTTTAAAGAATCTTTGATCTGTGATATGTCATATTTCAAATTATATTCCTGGGTATTTAACTTAGATATTTTAGTCTCAACATCTTCAACCAATTCTTTATTTAAATCTCTTTCTTTAAAGTAAAAATCAAAGTTATCTAATTTTTCCGCTACTTCATCCCTTTTCTTCTTTTTTGCTTCTTTTAAAGTTCTTAATTTATTAAGATCTCCTATTGTTATATTTAATTCGGCTTCCATATCTTTTATCAATTTTACTTTATCATTTATTTCTTTTTCATATTCATATTTTTTATTTACTAATTTCCCATCAAATCCCAACAACTCTACTAAAGCTGGTTTCCAGCTTTTATCTTTTCCGCGAAACTTAGACAGTTTAAAAACTTTATCATAATCATATTGAGTTCTTAAAAAATAAGTAATATACTTTCTGTAATTATAAGACAAAATTTCATTAAAGCCAATTAATTTATTTAGTATTTCTTTTGGGTTTTTATCTGACTGATTAGAGGTTAGTGGTAATTTATCATAATCCCAATCAGTTTCATCTACATAATTTTGTTTGCTGTTTTTATGTCTTTTAAGATATATTTTTGTATTATTTGATACACCTCGTTTAATAGTTATATACTCGGCTTCATCTAATTTTAATTCCATAAAGAAAATATGATTTTTAAATTTAGAATAATTATCTTTAATAAAATGACCTTTTTTCAATTCTTTTAAAAAAAGAAAATCTATTAGTTCTATTAAAGTTGATTTACCTAAATTATGAGAATCAGAATCAAGATTTTCTTTATTTGTAATCTTCCCAAGAACAATATTTAATCCATCGTTAAAATCAATATCTTCAAATCTATTATCATTAGAATATATTTTAGAAATTTTCATTTAATTAACACCACTCGATCTTCCTCTTTATTATATTCAATAACGCCTAAAGCAAAAAGAAAGGTCAATGAATCTAAATAAAGTTCATTTATTTCTTCATCAACTTCATTACATATTTTATTATATAATTCATGATATTTTATGCTTTTATCATCCAAACTGTCAAAACAATTAATAATTAAACTGCTTATATTTATAACAGACAATTTTAAATTCATGTATTTATGTGGCTTTATCATATTTTTCACCTATATCACATTTATAGTACATATAATGCAAAAATATCCATATTAAATTTTTTGGAAATCTTAAATTGTTATTACTTTTTTCAACAATATATGTGTAAAGAGCATCAAATATCTTATCAAAATATTCAAATTCAGTTCTATTACAAACTATTTTATTGTTTAATTCTTCAGCTGTACTTAAATATTTTTTAAGATATTTTTCGTTCCTCCTATCATGTAAGAAGTCTTCAATTTTTTCAAAATGGTTTATGCTATTCTCTTGAATATGTTTAAAGCATCTTTCAGATAAATTATTGATTTCATTTTTTTGCTCAATTTCTGGTCTGTAAAAATCTTCGTTGTTTTCAATTATATTACTTATTTCATCCACTTCTTCAGAAAAACATAAAATTACCTCTTTTATATCATCTTCAAAAAATCGTATAGGATAAGGATCATAATTAAATTCATTATTCACTATATCTCTACCTGCTAAATTGTTATTATTTCCTATAATCCATTGTCTAATTTTATCGATCATTTATATCGCGTCCTGCAACATTATTATCTTTGCCGAGTGTAGTTTGTTTGCCGACCTTATTGGATTTATCTATATCAATTTTATTTGTAATTTTAACTACTTTATTAGCAATAAATAATGTTATTAATAAAGAAAAAATTGAACAAATTCCGGCAATAATATTAAACCAAGCCATCTTAATAACACACTCCCTTTAATTTAAGTTATTCTTTAACTTAACGCTTCAACTTTTTTGACAAACATTGTTTAGATCAGCTGTTTTTAACAAATAAATTTAGATGTAGTGACAGGGAACAGTAAATTTTGCTGTTAGGCGAAGTCAAAAGTTAATATTTTGATATTGTTTTTATAACTTTCTTTTCATATTTGTCCATTACTTTTTTTATTCTAAATGTATTTCCAGATATAATTTCAGTACTGTAACCTTTATTTGATAAAAACTCAATTAACCAATTTAAAAGTCTATTATTTTGAATTAAAGAATTCTAATTATCAACTTCACTTATATACCCACTTAATTCCTCAGCTGCAGATTGAGCATCTTCTAAACTAACATGAGGTTTTAATTTAACAATTTTTTTTGCGATCTTAAAATTATCAGTAATACCTTCAGTATTTCTAACATATAAAGCAGTTGCTACCTTTTCAAGTTCTTTAACAGATTTATTAGCTAATCTGTCAACTACAAAACTAAGTTCTCTATCATATTCTCTGATTAAATTATTATATTTGTTCTCCAATAAATCAGCTCTTTTACTCGGTTTAAATGAAGCACCAAAAGGTCTCCGTGGTTCCATTACTATAAAATCATCCGCCCTTAAAGCACCAAGTTCATCCCTTAAATCAAAAGAAAATGGCCCATGTTTATATAAAATAAAATCGTAGTTTAATTCAATATTAAAAAATTCTTCCAAAAAATATGTGCATTTTTGTATATGAGTTTCTCCAGTCCAACTGTCCGCATTCTGCATTTTGCGAATCAAAGCAACAGTTAAAGCCTTCTTTTCCTGGATATTTAACATTTTAAATATCATCCTCCTTTAAAATTGCCTCTTTATTAGCTTTTAGCCATTCATCTGCATCTTTTTTTAAATCAGAATTTATAAAAACAAAATCCACTTTCACAACTGGAATATTATTTAGAGCATCAGATATATTAACAGAAGACTCAACTTCCTCAGTATTTAATAAAACAGGAAAATCATATGTACCCCCGGTAGGATGATAACTATCATATCTTACATTCTCTTTCCCAAATTCTTCTTTGGCAGCTTCATAAATAGCTGTATTGGGATCAATATTAATCTCCATATCGCCTGGATTAGGAGAATATAATACTTTAAAGTGATTTCTTTCTAAAATTCTTTTTGCATCCTTATGACCTGGTTTATCCTCATTGTTTAATGCTTCCCGCATAGCAACTAAGATTTTATTATCAGTTAAATTTAAATGAAATTCCAGATCGTCAGTAATTTTATCTTTTCCAAGCCAGGATTTCATAAAATCTTTTAAATGTATATCATAAATTCTTCTAACCCGATGCATATAAACCTGAGTAAACATATAATATCTGGCCAGTAATAAAGATTCGGCTGTATGAATACCTCCAATTTCAATCCCCAGTGCGGGTTCTTCAGTTTCTGCATATTCTTTAGGTAAAATTCTTAAGGTATCAATTAAACGAAAATGATCAAAGTTTCCATAAGCAACCCCAGCATGATAAGAATCTCTTAAAAGATAATCAATTCTATCTACACCAAAAGAATCACCAGTTATTATTTCTGATAAGATGCTTTCCCAGTCTGAAAACGTAAGATCCGGTAGTTCTTTGGGCCCGACTGCTAATTTTTTGATATCATCTGTTCTCAAAGGTGGTGTCATTTCCTGCCAGATTTCTTCAAGCTCATCTATAATATTTGCAGTAAAAGTTTCATGACTGCAGCCTTCTTCCATAAGTTCTTTTTCTGCTGCATGTGAAAAGGGAATATGACCAAGATCATGACATAAAGCAGCCATTCTAATAACTTCTTTCCAATAATTCCTTTTGACTGAATCATTTACTTCCGGAAATTTATCTTTTATTTCATTATGAATATTTTCAGGGTCAGTGACAACATCATAAACTCTACTTGCCAGTTCCATGACACCTAATGAATGTTCAAAGCGATTATGAGTTGCTCCTGGATAAACTAGATATGTTAATGCTAATTGGTGAATATAGCGCAAACGCTGAAATTGAGGAGAATCTAAGACTTTCCTTTCTTCCGAAGAAAGTTTAATGAAAGTGTGTATAGGGTCTCTAATCTCATGAGTTAGCTTCATATAATTTCCCCTTTCACATTAACTAATTTATAAGAACATTATAAAACAGATGTTCACAAAAAGCAAGTTTATTTTATTTTCTGAAAATAATTTTATGAATTAACTATCCTCATTAACTAATCTAATAGAAGATAGTCTGCCACATAAATAAGTGACAGTCCACTAATTATTATGACTGGAGTTATTATAATACAGTAACATAATTAAATCAACTCTTAGAAAATTATCAATTTTTTACAAACAATCCTCAAGACCTTCTGCTTCCAGAATGTTTCTGATCTCTTTAACTTCCTGGGCTCGCTTTTTATCACAGATTAAAATAGCATCTTCTGTATCAACTATCACTACATCATCAAGTCCAATGGTAGTTACTACCTTATTAGGACTGTGAATAATAGAGTTAGTAGTATCTATCCCGTAATGTTTACCAATTACTACATTACCATCTTCATCGACTTTTTTAACTCTTTCTAAAGCCGGCCAGCTCCCGAGATCATCCCAGCCAAAAGAACCAGGAATAACGAAGATATCATCTGCTTTTTCCATAATTCCATAGTCAATAGAAACACTCTGCATCTTTTCGAATTCATCTCTAATTACTTTTTCGGCTAAATCTGTTCCTAAAGCACCTTTTATTCTCTCTAAAGACTCAAACATCTCAGGTAAATGGGTCTCTATATTAGATAGAATACTGCTTAACTGCCAGATAAACATCCCACTGTTCCAGAGATATGTTCCTTCTTCTAAAAACCCTTTAGCAGTGCTTAAATCAGGTTTTTCAGTAAAGTTTCGGACTTCAAATACCTGATCACCATCTATGGTATGTAATTGATCACCAAAATGAATATAGCCATAACCTGTTTCTGGATGAGTTGGTTCTAAACCAATAGTAACTAAGTTTTTACCGGTAGCTGCAGTCATGATTGATTTTCTTAAAATATCTATAAATCTTTTTTGATCTTTAATTAAATGATCGGCCGGTAAAACAATCATTGTTGAGCCAGGGTATTTATCTTCAATAACTACTGAAGATAAACCTATACAGGCAGCTGTATTCCTTTTCATTGGTTCTACAATTATGTTTTCTGCTGGTATACCATCCAATTGTTTTTTAATTGCTTTTTGATAGGCTTCATTAGTTGCAATAAAAACCTGTTTTAAAGGAATAAGTTCATTTATTCTTTCTACAGTTTCCTGCAGCATTGTTTTTTGATCATCATTTAGCTTCAAAAACTGTTTTGGATGGTCTTTTCTGCTTAAAGGCCAGAATCTGGTTCCTTCTCCTCCAGCCATAATTAGTGCTGTTATCATTTGAAATCAACTCCGGATAAAATTAATAAACATTTTATGAATCTAATTCTTATACAATTTTGCCTTCAATAAATATAATATTTTTCTTAAAGGCTTTAAAAATATCAAGTATGGAAAAACATCATTCTTTTTCAAAGATATAAAAGCTTCTTTATTCCCCTGATAAATAGCTTTTAAACTATTATTACTGGTACCTTCGATTCTCATTTTTACTAAAGTCTGATTTAGATAACTCAATTTTATATTATTTTTTTCAATAAATCTACAAATCAAATCAAAATCTGCTGCTATTTTAAAATCTAAATCAAAACTACCATACTTATCATATAATCTTTTCTTAGCAAAAAAAGAAGGATGAGCAGGAACCCATCCATATTTTAATTGTGAAAAATATTTATTTGAATCAGTTTTCCACAACCTACTAATTTGATTTAAATCATCTCTTTTAACCATAGCAACATTGCCATAACATGCATCGCAATGTTCTTCATTAAAAACTTCAATAACATTTTCTAAAACATTATTATCTGCATACACATCATCAGAATTTATTGTAGCTATAATATCACCGATTGCTAAATTAATTCCCTTATTCATCGCATCATAAATACCTTTATCAGTTTCAGATATCCATTTCATTCTTCCATTAAATTTAGGTTCATATTCTTTAATTATATCTAAAGTATTATCTGTAGATTCACCATCAACTATAATATATTCAATATTGTCGTATGTCTGGTTTAAGACTGATTCTATAGTATCTCTAATATAGCTTTCACTGTTATAACAAACAGTAATTATTGAAATTAAAGGTTTGATATTCTCTTTATGCACAATTATAACCTCACATACTAATAATTTTCTTTAAACCACTGATATGTATCTTTGATGCCTTCTTCCAATGATATCTGAGCTTCCCAACCTAGGTCATTGAGTCTGGTAACATCTAAAAGTTTTCTGGGAGTGCCATCTGGTTTAGATAAATCATTCACTATTTCACCTTCAAAACCAACAATATCCTTAATCAACTCTGCCAGTTCCAAAATAGAAATATCCTTACCTACTCCAACATTGACAAACTGATCTCCTTTATAGTTATTCATTAAGAATAATAAAGCATCTGCCAGATCATCTACATGCAAAAACTCTCTTCTTGGTTTTCCTGTTCCCCAGATAACTACTTCAGCTTCATTATTAATCTTTGCTTCATGAAACTTTCTGATTAAAGCTGGTAATACATGAGAAGTTTCTAAATCAAAGTTATCATTAGGTCCATAAAGGTTGGTAGGCATTGCAGAAATAAAGTTAGTATCATACTGTTTATTGTAATGTTCACAGAGTTTAATTCCTGTTATTTTTGCTACTGCATAGCCTTCATTGGTAGATTCTAGTTTACCAGAAAGAAGATAATCCTCTTTCATTGGTTGATCTGCAAATTTAGGATAAATACAGGAACTACCTAAAAATAATAATTTCTTAACATCATTTTGATAGGCGGCTTCTATTACATTGCTCTCTATCATTAGATTATCATATAAAAATTCAGCTGAATAGGTATCATTAGCCTGGATACCACCAACTTTAGCAGCTGCTAAAATCACATATTCAGGTTTTTCTTCTTTAAAAAACTCTTCTACCTTTTCCTGTCTTCTTAAATCAAGTTCAGAAGAAGTTCTATAAACTAAATTATTATATCCTTCTTTTTTTAGCTTTCTCATAATAGCTGAGCCAACTAAACCTCTATGACCGGCTACATATATCTTTGTATTTTTTTTCATTTAAAACATTCCTTTCACTTTGATATTTAAATATCTCCGTGTTCTTCTATTGCTTCTAAATCAGATTGAACCATTAATTGTACTAATTCTTTAAATTTAACTTCTGGTTCCCAGCCCAGTTCTTCTTTAGCTTTTGTTGGATCTCCAATTAATAGGTCTACTTCTGTTGGTCTAAAGTATTTAGGATCTACTTTTACTAATACTTTACCTGTATTTTTATCTATTCCTTTTTCGTCTACACCTTCACCCTGCCATTCTATCTCTACATCTACATGGCTAAAAGCAGCTTCTACAAATTCTCTTACTGTATGGCATTCTCCTGTAGCTATCACAAAGTCTTCTGCAGTATCATGCTGTAACATCATCCACATCATCTTGACATAATCTTTAGCATAACCCCAGTCTCTTTTTGCATTCATATTACCTAAATATAATTTATCCTGTTTACCCTTGGTTATTCTAGCAACAGCTCTGGTTATTTTCCTGGTTACAAATCTCTTACCTCTTCTGGGTGAATTGGATACAACTATATTTCCGATACCAGCCATAAATTTACCGCTTGCCGTTTCTAAATCAAATACCCATTCTGGTTGTTCATTATCGGTTATAATTTTTTTAACCTTATTTTTTGATTTAGCAAAATGATGCTCAGAAACTGCATGACCACCATTTTCTATTTTACGAATAAAGTCTCTAGAAATCCCAGTCTTTCTATTGATTTCTCGCTGTCCTGCCCCTGCTGCTGCCAGTTCTTTTACCTGGTCTTCTTTTTTTGAATTATCAACAGGAGAAAGTAGATTGATAGAGTAATAACCGTAATAGTTTTCATCTGGCTCAAATGTTATATTAAAATCCTGTCCTGTTGTCTGATTAATTAAAAATATTAAACCCTGTGCTAAAATAATTGAATTGGTTTTAAAGTTTTTAAATTTATAGGTACAGGGATTAGATTTTAAGCCATCAGCTTGATTATAACCTTCTAAAAAACTAAGTTGAATATTCTCAGGAGCATTTAGAATCCTATCAGGGATTTTTTTATATTTATCATTAGTATATATTTCTTTTTGAATATAACGAAGATAAGAATTATTCCCGATTAAACTGGCTCTCTTTGAACTACCGTATTCTGTATTATAATTTTTAATGGTTAGTGTTCCCTGAGCTACTCTGCTCCATAAACCTTTGAACTTTTCCATGATTTTCTTATCATTGCAGGAAAAAAAGCCTTTACCCTTTTCACTAATAGAACCATCGCCAACCATCATCCCTAAAAATTCAGCTTCTTCCAGGGAGAGTGCAGTAAGCTCTTTTGATTGTGGAAATTCTTTATGCAGAAGTTTTGACTCAATTTCTACATTTTTAGCTTTTATCTTCTTTTTATTTTCATCCAGCATATTATGATGATTGGTTACTTTTATACTACCATGTCTGGTATTAATAACTCTACACTCGAAATCAGAATTATCTTTTTTCCTTCTAGTAGCAGTCATACAGCTTAGTTCTACAAAATCATCTCCATCCCATATTTCAATGTTTTCTGGAAGATACTGCTGAATGTTTTTGCCTTTAGCTTTTGGTTTTTTTATATCACAGGGTCTTTTAATGGATATAAATCCATTTTCTCTAGTTATTAAGGGAGTGTTTTCCGAAATACATTCATGATTGAATAGAATACCATTTACAGCAAAAAGATCATATGCTTCTCGATAGTTTTTCACTATCCAGTAAGCATAAAGTTTAGCTGCAGCGTAAGGACTTCTTGGATAAAAAGGTGTATCCTCAGTCTGTGGAATTTCCTCTACCTTACCATATAATTCACTGGTAGACGCCTGATAGAATTTGCATTTTACTTCTGATTCTTTGATAGCATCCAGTAATCTTAAAGTACCCATTGCATCTACATCAGTTGTATATTCAGGTATTTCAAAGGAAGTACCTACATGACTTTGAGCAGCCAGATTATATATTTCATCGGGATTTATTTTTTCTACTAAACGACTTAAATTACTGGAATCAGTCATATCACCATAATGAAGTTTCAATCTTACATTTTCCTCATGTGGATCCTGATAAATATGATCTATTCTCTGAGTATTAAAGGTAGAGGCTCTTCTGATTATACCGTGAACTTCATATCCTTTATCCAGTAATAATTCTGCTAAATATGAACCATCCTGTCCGGTTATTCCTGTTATTAGTGCTTTTTTCAATTATTCAACACCTCTTCAAAAAAATTAATATATTCTTGTGCAATTTTCTTTAAGTTATAGTTTTTATAAGCTTTACCTGCAATCTTATTTAATTTTTCATCTGAAGGATAATTATTTATCACTTCATTTATTTTATTAGCTAATTTTTCATAGTCTTCGGGAGGATCATAATAATATGCTTGTTCTAAAGTTACCTCTGGTAATGAAGCACATCTAGTTGTAATTACAGGTATTTTATTATACATTGCTTCAATAGGAGGCATACCAAACCCTTCAAATTTAGAAGGGCTTATAAATAGTAAAGCATTTGAATATAATGAAGCTAAAACTTCATTTGAAACATAACCTGGAATTATAACTTTGTTCTCTAAATTAAATTTAGATAACAATTTAGTGATTTTATTCGTTGATTTATCCTTTAAACCAACTAAAACCAATTTAAAGTTACTATTATTTTTTTTTTCATAATAGTTAAAAGCTTTAATTAATGTTGTTATATTTTTATGAGGTAACAAAGAAGCAACTGATAATATATACTTAGTTTTTTCAACATCTATTTTTTTAAATGATCCTGTATAATTTCTTTTAGAGATTTTATCAAAATCAATTGGATTATGTATAGTTTTCATCTTATTTTTATACTTATCACCAAAAAATTTATTAATATCATCTTTTACGGAGTCTGATATAGTGATTAAATAATCACTTTTCTTTATACTCACTGAATAAAAAATATTGAAAATAATTTTTTTAGCTATATTAAAATATTCTGGATAGTATTTATATTGAAGATCATGTATATTTGATATAACTTTGATCCCATTTAATTTATTTAAACAACGAGTATAAGTAGGAAAAAACATTATATCTGGATTAACTTTTTTTATTTTTTGAGGTAATCTATAGTTTTGATATAATAGTCTTTTTAGTCTATTAGAATTATCTATACTACATTTAATAACATTAAAATTTTTATAATCTATTTCAAACTGTCTACAATTATTTTTGGAAACAAATAAGTAATAATTATTCTTATCATCTAAGGTTTGAAAACCTTTTAATAAATTCCTTAAATAACTTTCAGTACCACCAACTTTGTTTGGTCTTAAAAATAATAAATCAATAGCAACTTTGATCTTTACCACCTCTTTCCATATTAATAAGATTTTCGGCTAAATAAGCCCTTTATTCATAAGGTTTAATAGCATCTTTCAAAATTTTTCACCCCAACCTGAAACCAATATTTTCTACTGTTATTAAACCCTTTAAAAAACAGATAAACTGCGATTAACACATCATTATTTAGATATATTAACCCCTTAACCTTTCAGAACTTTCTATCCCTGATTTAAAGACCTGATTTAAAGACTTGACTTTTTCATTTTCGCTATTTTCCAGGCCATCCATAATTAAATATAGGAACATATTTTTACCCTAAATACTAACTCAGAATGGTATTATTTATGTTTAAATCAGAATATTCTCACAAAGAGTTTCATAGTCATTTAGTCTTCCTGCTTAATGTCTATTACGCCAATGATCATTTCTTTAGAACTGTCAAGAACTGTCATTTTAAAGGCTTCCTTTATCTTTAAGGCTTTTTTCACCGACCTTATCCCTACCCTTGTTCGGGAGATTCTTCTTACCACCTATCATCCCAGAGGTGAAACACCGTGGGATCCTGTCTGTCTTTTCCGCTCCTACTGGTTGCTCCTACTGGCTGATGTGCCAGGTACAAACTAAAGAGCGAACCCTTCTGGGCTATCATCTCCGGCTTTTATCCCGGCAATATCCCGGGTATCGGTACCTTTTACAATTTTGAAGATAGGCTCTGTGACTTTGATTCTACTCATCGGGTTGAACGCTGCACTAAAATGCATAAATTTCTCTCAAAACCTAAAAAGAAACTGAAAAAGAACCATAAACAGCCGCTCAAACACCAGGGTGTGGTCCAGAGACTGTGACTGCCGTCAAAATGGGATCTTTAACTGCAGCTGTCCACGTAGTTTCAGTGATCCCACTGCTAACTGAGGCCCTGATAAAAAACTTCACCGTCATAAATGGAGATGTCCCCATGTTACCCGTAAAAACTTCAATTGTCCCATTTTTAACTGTACCGACTCTGATTATGGACGTACTGTCCATACAAACCCGAGTGGGATAAACGCATATTTACCGCCACTCCACGCGGTTCAAATAAATGGAAAAACACAATGAAGAAAAGAACTTCTTCTGAAAGGCGCAAAAGCCGGATCAAAACGGATTATGATTTAGAAAATGATAATGTCCGCTCCAAATCACGCTGGCTTATCAGTATAATCATGCGGGATGCGGCCATACATGCTAACGCCTGGATTAAAGAATCAGCTATAAATCCAGAAAACTGGATTACTACCTGGTTCAATTACAAAGCAGCATAAATAAATCAATTATACTGGATTATTCTAAAGCTATTTTAAAATAGCTTTAAAGGTCCCGGGGAGAAGTGCGCCCATTTTTAGCTTAATTTTTTATAAAAATAGTTGGTTTCAGTATGGAGTTTTCAAAGTTCAATATTTTAGCCAGTTTATTACAATTATTACTGTTTCAGACTGTTGTTTCCTGACTTTAGCCGAGAATCCTCATTAATAATGGATTTAGGTATATTTAAGATTTTTAAATTTATTATTATTTGCATTGTTTCTGAAAAGTCAAGTTGTTTTTTGCAAAGAGTTTCCCATTTTTTAAAAAGGGTTGACAATCCACACATTTTGCTTTTAGTAAATCAGTAATTTAGTGATACTTTTAGTTTAACAAGTGCAATCTTAATTATTTTATCATTTTTATTATCTCATATTTTAATTTATTTGGTATAGCTTTTTTAATAAATATTTTTATATAATTAATTATAAAATTTATTAAGTAATATATTTTTTGAACATAATTTAATTTAAAATAATTTGTATAAGTTTTATAATAATCAAAAATTACTTCAATTCTATTTATATCACTCACTCCTCCACAACTAATCAATGCTAATGGTTGCTCAAAATAATAAAATTCATAACCATCTTTATACAAGTTTATTACTAACTCATAATCAGCAACAATATTATTTTCAATATTAAATTGATAATTAATAATCAATTTTGTTCTAATAAAAACTGCTTGATGACTAAAAACCATTCCTTTCCATAATTCATTCAATGGTTTTGCTTTTTTAAGTTTATTAAATTTATTATACTCAACTTTGACATCACCATAAATTAAGTCAAAATCGGAAATATTTTGATTATCAAAAATTGTACTTAAAACTTTTGGGTTCAATAATCTATCACCTGCATTTAAAAAATAAATCCACTCTCCATTAGCTAAATTTGCTCCTTTATTCATAGCATCATAAATACCTTCATCAGATTCTGTAATAAAGCTTATTTTATTATTAAATTTAGATTTATATTCTTTTATTATATTTAAAGTGCCATCATCAGAACCACCATCAATAATTAAATATTCTAAATTATTATAAGTTTGGTTCAGGACAGACTCAATAGTTTTTTCAATAACATTAACAGCATTAAAACAAACAGTTACAATTGTTATTAACGGCTTATTATTCATTTAAATTCATCTCCAAATTTAGTATAAAATAGTAATTTAAATCAATTTTTATATTTAAAAATAATTTCAAAAACAGGTATAACAATTAACCAATAAAGTGGATAAGCCCAACTTAATTCACTAAAAGGGCTAAACTGAATAGAAAAAGCAATCCCCGTACAAATTAAAGTTAAAAACACTAATTCATAAGATGTTTTTATATGATTAAATTTTCTTCTCTTTCGCCCAATTATAAAACCTAATATTGAAACAAAAATTGTTGTTCCAAACCGTCCATAATCAATTATAAATGAAGCAATTGCTGTTATCCAAACATGTGAATAAACACCTACTTTAGAAAAAGTAATATCAATATATGTTTGAGCTTGATAATATACATCTGGAAATCTTCTACCTATATAATGGAACTGTGTTAATCCCCAAAATTTTGTACCATTATAATTATTATAAAAAATCTCAAACATTGATAACTGATGAGAATAATAATAAATAGCTTCTAAAATAACTTCTCCCAATCCTTCCAAACTATTAGTAAAATCCAACAAATAAACTGGAGTTTTACTTTTAAATATTTCTTCAAATAAAGCCGCCTTATTAGAAACACCAGCCCTTTTTGTCGAAATCATAATAGCATAGAAAAAAAATGACAAAATCCCAAATAGTATAAATTTTTTAATCGTTTTTTTAAATTTATAATTTTGATTTTTTTTAAGAGAATATACTAATATAATAAAAGTTGATATTACAATAATTAAAATTGGTTGTCTTCCTGAAGTAACAAAAGCTGGTACCAAATAAATGATTACAGATATATATGCTTTAAGTGGTATTCTTTTGTTGAAATTAATTGAATATGCTAATTCATATAACCAAACTATCAGAGCTAAATTTAAAAATAACATTCCCAAAGTACCTATTATACTAATTGAAAAATTATTAATTCTATATCCAAAAATAATATTATTTAATCTTAAAACATCAAATATCCATAGTATAATTCCAAAAATAGATAAAATAAAATACAATAATGTCCATATTTTTTTACGATAATTTATTGTATCAATTCTATTTTTATTAATCTTTAAATTTATACCAAAAAAATAAAAGATTAAAAATAGAATTAATATTAAAAATATATAAGCACTAGTCAAATAGTTTAAACTAAATTTATATTTAATACCTGAAGTATAATATAAACCAAATATAAACCCCCAAGAAATTAATAACCAAAAACTTGGGCTTATAATTAAATTACTATTTATTTTTAATAAACTAATATAAACTATTACAGAATAAAAAAAAATAAATATAAATAACACTAAAATTCCTCCGCTTTTAAAATAAATGCTAATAAAATTATTTTATATCCTGATTATTTTTTTTCAAAAGAATCAACAAAAGAATTCTTCGTACAATTATATACATTAATATTTTTATAATCAGCATATTTTTTTAAAATATTGTAAGTCTTAAATACATCATAATATGTATAACAAAATTTAAAAAACTCTCCTTTTTTAAATTGTTTTTCATTAGTTAAGTTTCTTATATTACTTTCATAAAAATGATCATCTTTTAATAAAATTTCATTTTTTTCATTAATAACAACATTTTTTATCCAATCATGCTCAACTCCATGCAAAAAAATATTAGAATAATTATTAGTAATTGCTAGATATAAAGCTATATGAATAACATTATTTGACCCTGCACATGCTAAACCTTTTTCATACAAATTAAACATTATCTTACTTTCCACATATTTAAGTTCATTTATTTTAAGTTTAATAATTTCTATATTGTTATTATTAAAAGAAATATCAAAATTAGCAGGAATTATTAATTTTAGTTTCCAATTAACTTCATTTTCTAAAATGGTAAAAACCTCATTAAAATTTATATCATTCTCTCTTTTTTTATCAAACCAAACTGGATCAACCATAATATGATATTGAGGTTTTAAATTTGTAAATCGATCCTTCTGTCGGACAAAAAAATTAACTGTCAATATATCTATTCCTTTATTTAGTTCAAAATTATCAAAAGTTGATAAAGCCGAAGGTCCATTTCCAATGATATGAATATTATTATCTTTATTATTACTTGGTGAATATGTTTGTTTATATTTTATATTTTTTATAAAAATATAAAAATATCTTAACCAATAATATAAATTAATTATTAATTTTTTTATTATTTTAATCATTAATATAATTCAACTCCGATTTTATTATTTCAAATTTAAGAAATTAATTAAATAGTTTTCCATTGATAATTTTCAAGGTGTTTTGAAGCTAGAAGCCTTTTAGAATCGAAAATAATTAATTGCTTGGATTGTCAACCTTTTTTAAAATAAAATAATATAATGAAATTATAGAAATCAAAATTTTAAGAGTAAATAATATTATAAAAGATGAAATAAAATTAAATAATAATAAATATAAAAAAGCAAAAAATAATACAACACTAAAATCCATTAATATTTTATTCAACTTAATTACAGTTCCACCAACAATAAATTTTGCATTAAAATAATGAAATAAAAATAAAAGAATATAAGAAACAAGTGTAGTATAAGCTGCTGCTATATATCCAAACTCTGGGATTAACCAATAATTCAATCCAATATTAATTAATCCAGCCAATAGAGTAGCAATAGAAATCAAACCTGTTTTTTTTCTATAAAAAGAGTAATTACCAAACAATGTATATAAAAAAACGAAAATATAACTCAATATTATGATTGGTACTAAATCTAAAGCTCTATAATAACTTTCATCAGCAAGAATCATGACAATTTCTTTAGAAAATAATATTAAAATTATTGCAGATAGAAATATGTATTTAGAGTATTGAATTGCCATAGTGTTTATCTTTTTGTAATTATTCTCTTTTAAATTCTCATAAAATATTGGGACCCAAGCTTTGTTCATTGCCATTACTACAACACTCATAATCAATCCAACATTATAAGCAAAAGAATATAATCCAGTATCTGCTGATCCAGTTATTTGGTTAATAGCAATTCTATCAAAATATGACAAAATGAAATGTGATAAAGCATGTGGTATTAAAGGTATACCATAAACTAAAGAATATTTAACATATTTTCGTTTGAACTTTGGTTTCCCTAATTTAATAAAATAAATAATCGCTACAATAAATAAAATTCCATATACAGCTAATTGCCCATACATTCTACCTAAATAACGTTTATCAGTTAACAAATAAACCCAAATAATTGAAATAGTAATCATTAATAAACTTTTGGTAACTGATATAATAGAATATTTTCCACTTTGTTTACTAGTTTGTAAATATGATAAAAATATTCTTATAGGTATATTAAAAATTGAAACAATAATAGCAATAATAAAAACATTTAAATCAACACCAATAAATTCCGCTATTTCAATCTTAAATAAATTAATAAAATAAATTAATAATATATTAAAAACAAATAAGAATATAATATTACTACTTATAAATTCACTAAAATTATTTTCTTCTTCATGATAGTATCTTACAATAGATCCATGAAAATTTAACCCCATCAAAATACTTGATATAGAAATTATTGAAGTGAAAATAGCTAATATACCATATTCATCTGGCGTCATTAATCTAGTAAAGACTGGTACAGAAATGAAACCTATCGCTTTAGTAAAAAATTCTGCTGACATATAATTTTTAGCATGACTTATAAATTCAATATTTTCTTCTCCAATGATTTTTTTTGCATAATTTTTTATAGTTTTTATAATACTCATAATAAAAAATATAACTCCATTACTTAATATTTTCTTCTATTAGTATTTCTGCTAATCTAAAATCTATTATATCATCAACATCAACTGACTCTTTTTTATTCATAATATAGGCAAAAGAGTTATTATTATAAAAATCATTATATATTTTATAATAGTCAACTTGCGCTAAATAAATAGCTCCATTTAATCTATAGTAAGTAGGCAGTTCCTGCCTTCTTTTATTTTTGTTATCATCTAAAAAATTATCCAGCGATAAAGAATTATCCAAAGTATTGCTCCACAATGGGCTGTGATCAGTCTCACAAACACTAACTACTGCATTTGCATTTTTTCCTTTAAATAAAGAATACGCCTTTTTAATATTCTCAGCAGTTCTGAGTGGTGAAGTTGGTTGTAATAGCATAAAACAATCATATTCATCGTTTGTATTTTCCATCTCAGATATTGCATGTAATATAACCTCATTAGTAGTGGATTCATCCTTTGCTAAATTGTCTGGCCTAATAAAAGGAACTTCAGCTCCAGCTTTTCTAGCAATATCTGCATACTTTTGAGAATCAGTCGAGACAACAACATTTGAAAAAACTTCATTTTTCAATGCAGCTTCGATAGTATAATTAATCATTGGTTTTCCATTAAGACATTTAATATTTTTATCTTTTAAACCTTTAGAACCACTTCTTGCAGGAATTATTGCTAAAATTTTATCTTGCATTATAAACCAACCTCAATATCATAGAATTTCTTTTTTAAGTCTATCTTATTACTTAACAAATAATCTTCAATAACTTTTATAATTTCATCAGAAGTATTTTCTTTTTCATAGGGATTATTAATATTCTTAAATTTATCATTTGAAAATAAATAATCGATTTCTTTTAAAGTCGATAAAATATCTGTTTCATTATTCTCACAATCAAATACTGACTCAGCTTTAATTCTACCTTTTTGACGATCTCCAATATTGATTGATGGAGTTTTTAGACTTGGCGCTTCTAAAACTCCACTTGAAGAATTGCCTAATAAAACAAAAGAATGTTTTAATAGACTCAAGTAATTTTTAATGCTTAAAGAAGTAAATACATATGAGTTTGTCTTTTCACTAACATAATTATTAATCATCTGATTTATAATTCTGCCTTCAGTATCAGAATTTCCTTTAATAAACACTTTAGAAATCTCTTCATCATATTTATCAATTGCTTTCAACAGTTTTCTAAAACTATTTTCAGCAGTCTTGTTTTCTAAAGTAACAGCATGAAAAACAATTAATAGATATTTATCATTTAAACTTATATCTAATTCCCTTTCAAGTTCCTTTTTAGATAAAAGATCTAAATTCAAAATATTTTCAACACCAAGAGCTCCAACATTAAAAACTCTTTCCGGATTTTCTCCAAGTTGAATAACTCTCTTCCTATATTCTTCAGTTGAAGTAAAATGTAAATAACTCATTTTCGTCATACTGTGACGAAAAGAGTCATCAAAGGCACCTTCAGTAAGTTCACCACCATGTAAATGAGCTACCGGTATATTAGCAACAGAAGCAGCAGCCATAGCAGAAAAAGTCTCAAATCTATCTCCTAAAATAATAATTAAATCCGGATTTAACCTCTCATAAGATTCTGAAAAACTTATTAAGGTTAAACCCATTGACTTACTTACTCCAATAGAAGTATCAGAACTTAATAAAATTTCAATCTTTTCATCAATATCAAATCCATCAGATTCAATATTTTTATATGTTAACCCAAACTCAGGTGATAAGTGCATTCCCGTAGCTATTAATTGTAATTTAAATTTCGGATTCTCATCAATTTTTTTTATCAATGGTCTCAAAAGGCCATATTCAGCTCTGGTTCCAGTTACCACACATAATTTCTTATTAATCATAGTTCAATCAACTCATCAAAAGTGAACTCTCTTTTCGCTTTTTTACCTAAAATATTAGGCCACTGCATGGGATTAATCCCATTACCAGGTCTTTTTATAGTTAGATTATTTTTCGAGAATATTTCGCCTTGTTTAATTTCTTTAGCTGCTACAATACTTTTTCGTGAAATATCCTTATTTTTAGATTCAGATTCAGAAGGCTTTTTAATTCCATCACCAAGTGCATTTTCAACATTTCTAATTGCATCAACCATATGTTTTAATTCTTTCGGCTCTAAACTTGCTCTGTGATCTGGACCCTCCATTGAATTATCAAGAGTAAAGTGTTTTTCAATAACCTTTGCACCTAAAGCAACTGCAGCTGTTGGAATTTCAATACCCTTGGTATGATCAGAATAACCAACATCAACTTTAAAAGCTTCTTTAATAGTTAACATAGCCTTTAAATTAACATCTTCCATTGGGGTTGGATATTCTGTATTACAATGTAAAACAGTAATGTCTTCTGCTCCATTCTCTTTTAATAAATTTAAAGCTGATTCAATTTCAGATAAATTAGCCATTCCTGTTGACATAATAATATTTTGTTTAAGTTCTGCAATTTTCTTAAGATAAGGATAGTTTGTTATTTCACCAGATGGAATTTTCCAAATATCTAAACCAATCTCTTTTAATAAATCTATACTATCCAAATCAAAGGGAGAAGACATAAATTTAATACCCTTTTGGTCACAATAATCCTTTAAAATTTGAAAATCTTTAGTTTTTAGTTCTAACTTTTTTAGCATTTCATACTGATTTTTTTCAGTTGTTGTTTTGTTTTGATAATCAGCTTTTTTAGCTGTTTTAGTGACAAGTTTATCAGCAGTAAAAGTTTGAAATTTAACTGCATCTACTCCTACCCAGACAGCTTTATCTATTAATCTTTTTGCCAAATCAATACTTCCATTATGATTAACTCCAGCTTCAGCAATTATAAAAGTTTTATTCATATTTAAATACCTCAAATCCTTAATTATCAGAATCAGAAATTTTATTTAATAACTCTTTGTTAACCAAACTATATTTTTTACCATCAATTTCTATATTAGCGCCATGGTATGGAGGAAACCAGAAAGCTCTTATTTTTTTATCTATTTCTTCTTTTTTCATATTAAAATCAATTTTTTTAGCCTCTTCTAATTCCTCAATATTTATATATTTACCCTTACCTTGAGATTTAGATTTTAATTTTTCTTTATTTAGAATTTTATCAATAATTTCAGTGAATAATTCATATAATTTAGTTTGACTAATAGATTCAAGCTCTTTTACATAAATATTAGGATCAATTTCAAACTTTTTCACTTTTATAACTTCCCCGGTATCAAAATGTTCATCAACAAAGTGTGCACTTACTCCCCACTTTCGTGAGTTTTCTAAAATAGCAAAATTATACCCACCAACTCCTCTATAATCTGGTAAAGGAGCTGGATGAAAATTTATGCATCCAATCTTAGACAAATCAATTATCGGTTTCTTAATAAGTTTCCAAAACAAAAATGAAATAACTAAATCTATATTATCTAGATTAGGATCATTATTTTTAATTAAATCATACAATTTAGAATCACTTATCACTTTAATCTCATTTTCTTGACATAAATCCATCAATTTACTTTCTTCTTTTTTTATGATGGCATATAGAATTTCAATATCATTTTTTAATAAATATCTTAAGGCTTTATAACTTGAATCTTTATTTTTGCCCATGAAAATTGCTTTCATTAGCTATTAATACCACCTATTATTTTTGAATTTTGAATTTCTTTAACATCTCAATCACCTGATAAACTTTTTCTTTAGTAAGATTTGTACTGCAAGGAATATTAATCAAATTATCAACATAATGTCTTGCTTTGTCAATTTTATATGCTTCAAAATCTTTATATGGTTTTTGATCACTAATTAATCCCCAGAGAGGCCTTGCCTGTATTCCTATATCATTCAATTTCATTAGTAATTCATCCCGATTAAGCCCATATTTATTTTTATCAACTATAACAGAATAAAACCAGTAGTTTGGTCTTGTGTTTTCATTGAAAGGTAATACATCCAATCCTTCAATTTTATCTAATTCTTTTTTATATAATTCATAATTCCTTTTCTTAATTTCTACAAAATCTTCAATTTTATCTATCTGTTTTGTGCCGAATGCTGCAGCTATATTAGTGAGGCGATAATTATATCCAATTTCATCATGTTCAAAGTATAAGGGATTTGTCTTGGCTTGAACAGACAGAAATCTAGCCCTTTCTAAAATATCTTTATCATTAGAAAGAATCATACCTCCACCACCAGTAGTTAATATCTTATTTGCATTAAAAGAAAGAACTCCAATATCCCCGATAGTCCCGGTGTGTCTATCTTTATATTTACCTCCCTTATAAAAAGATCCAAGAGATTCAGCCGCATCTTCAACTACTTTTAAATTATATTTTTGTGCAATTTCTATAACTCTTTCCATATCTATAGGGTTACCAAAAACATTTACAACTGTAAGTGCTTTTATTTTATTATTTGTTTTTTCATTTATCAATCCATTTTCAGTTAAACTGCACTCATCTTCTAAAAAACTTTCAAGCTTATCTAGATCCATATTCAGACTATCATCACAATCCATAAAAATCGGCTTAGCTCCAAGGTATGTAATAGGATTAACTGTTGCTATAAAAGTTACAGTTGGGACTATTACCTCATCTCCAACTTCAACCCCCAAAATTTGAAAAGCTAGATGTAAAGCAGCAGTACCACTTTGAACACCAACTGCATCATCAACACCAGTATATTCTGCAACTTTTTTTTCAAATTCAGTAATAAATCTTCCGCCTGTTGATACCCAGCCAGTTTCAATACACTCTTTAACATTATCTAAAATATCTAAAGAAAGATTAGGAACTGACAGTGGGATATTTGGTTTCTGTTTCATTATTAGTCTCCTCGTTTTTGTCTTTTCTCTCTTTGTAAGTTTTCACTAATTCTTTTAATTTTAACTTTAGTTTTTCTCTTTCAAAACTCTTTAAATATTTTTTCAGATCCAAAAGACCTTTTTCTAAATCAATATTTTCTTTTTTTAATTTTGTTATATAAATTTTATCATTAATTGTTTTCTCACAGCTATCAATATCATAAAGAATTTCTTCAAAAAGCTTTTCTCCAGGGCGCAAACCAGTGATTTTAATATCAATATCCTTGCCTAAAGTTAGACCAGACAATTCAATTAACTTTTTGGCAAGATCCATTATTTTTATTGGCTTGCCCATATCAAGAACAAAAACTTCTCCCCCCTCTCCAATAAAACCAGCTTCAAGCACCAATTGAGCTGCCTCAGGAATTGTCATGAAAAATCTTGTCACCTCTTTATGAGTTACAGTTAAGTCTCTGCCCTCTTTAATTAACGATTTAAAAAGAGGAATAACGCTCCCATTACTCCCCAGAACATTTCCAAATCGAACTGCCATAAATTTAGTTTCTGATTTATTATTTATCTTTTCTAAAATAATTTCCGAAAGCCTTTTTGTTGCGCCCATTACATTAGTTGGATTAACAGCCTTATCTGTTGATATAAGGACAAATTTATCAACCAAGAATTTATCACTAAGTTCCAGTATATTTTTAGTACCAAAGACATTATTTTTAATTGCTTCTTCAATATTTTTTTCCATTAAAGGAACATGTTTATGAGCTGCTGCATGAAAAACAATATCTGGCTTATGTAATTCAAAAAGAAACTTTAATTTATCTTTTTCTCGTATATTAGATATTTCAAAAGTAATTTTTACATCATAGTGTCTTTCCAAAAATAATTTTAGAAAATATAAGTCATTTTCATTAATATCCAGTATAATTAATTCTTTAGGATTATATTTGACTATTTGTCTGCATAATTCACTTCCAATTGAACCAGCCGCACCGGTAACGAGAATTTTTTTACTATTTAAATACTTGTTAATATTATTATCATTTATTTGTACAGATTCTCTACCTAATAAGTCTTCCACCTGAACTTCCCTTAATTGCTTAGTAAAGGGCTCACGTTTAAGTAATTCCTCTACTGTAGGAAGGACTTTTATTTCCACTTTTTTATCAAGAATTTTAATGCTATCATATATTTTATTTAATCCCTTAGATTTAATTTCTGTTGTAGCAACTATTACTTCATCTATATTATATTTTTGAACATATTTGTTTATATTATCATGGTGACCCAATACCTTATAATCTTTGATCTTTGAACCATGTTTTTCAAAATCAGCATCTAAAAATCCTATTATATTATAATCGTATTTATCCCCATTTTCTGTTATCTCCTCCAAGACATGTTTCCCTGCGCTACCTGCACCAACTATTAAAACATTTTTCATAAGATCACCTAAGTTTCTATATAATTAAACAAACATATTAATAATAATGTATTATTCAATATTTTATCTTAAAATAAAAAATAGCTTCTTACATTCAAGCCAAATCTGTAGATTCAAACTATTCTCTTTACTATAACGATATTATTTATTATCACTTGCCCTATTCAACACTATGTCCACTTTGTTGAGATCAAAGTGTATTGCTAAAAAAATAACCTGATTCTTGAACTTATATCATAGTTTTTTAAACCTCTAACTCAATTCATCTTACCCATATGAAAACCCCGGTTCCAAAGATTCCCATACATATTCAGTTGTCAACGTACCTGAGTTAAGATTTTATTTTGTGACATCGGATTTTATATCTCAGATAAAAATTTTATGAATTTAAACTATCATACTCCTCAAAGATATCATCAATTATATCATCAGAATCTTCTTTAAAAGTTGAATTTTGGTCTTCCTGAAATACCCATGAAGGGCCATAAGAATTAATATGCGGCACATTTATAAAATACCCATCAACAGCAGCTATAGAGTTCTCCCCATTGGCCAACATTTCGTAGATGAAACTGGTATCTAAATATATTGATTCAGGTATTGTAATATTATCCAAATTATTCTCTCTTATTGACAAAAAGAAGGAGATTTATTTTCCACAAGATCTTCCCCTCAATTTCTCTAAAGTTTTTTTGCCTTCTTCATAACTTGTTTTACAGTCATCTTGGAGAGCAAAAAGATTTTCTCTAAGCAATTTAATTCTTTGTTCTCTATTTTCAGGACCAATATTTTTCTTTTTTAACTGCTCTCTACAGAAAAATTTATTCATAAAAACAAACTCCTTTATAATTCGTATACACATCAATTAAGTCAGCATATTCTGATTCAAAAGAGTTAATTCCTTTTTCATTGAAATTCTGAAAACCATATCCTCCATTATCAATTTTTTGGACTTCAGGATAATTTTCAATTTAATATTGGTATTTTTACGGGACAAAAGCACTATAAAACTGGATGGGAATTTCCCTATCGTCATTGGAACTTCAAAGCAAGTGAGCACGAATTCGATGAAAGCAAAACTAAAAACAATTAAAAAAAGCCCCATCTCCTCTACATTAATATCCCAAGTGGAACTTGAGACTTCGATTTGACAGGGCTTTATTATCTTATATAGTAAATATAATCCTCTCAAAACCGAAAGTCAAGTACTCTATTAAAATTTTATAAATCCCTGCATTCACTGTGTTGCGATCAAAGTGTATTGCTAAAAAAATAACCTGATCCTTGAACTTATATCATAGTTTTTTAAACCTCTAACCCAGTTCATCTTCCCATATGAAAACCCCGGTTCCAAAGATTCCCATACATATTCAATTGTCAACGTACCTGAGTTAAGATTCTATTTCGTGACA
>Ga0208155_10015_pt1 | contig 44829 bp, 59 predicted proteins | sample Wag4Se2015_1_7_FD_187358 | JGI IMG/M metagenome (GOLD analysis project Ga0208155, IMG submission 187358) | Deep subsurface shale carbon reservoir microbial communities from Ohio, USA - Utica-2 Time Series 2015_1_7 (SPAdes) (version 2) ...
TTTGTGAGTTATTTGATATAATATTCATGGCGGTTTATTCCTTTCATATTTGTTGTAGGTAACAAATATTATATCAAAAGAAGGAATAAGTCGCCAATTTTTTATCTAATTTTTTTGTAAAGTGGTGTAGATGAATAATGAATTTGTAATTTACCTAAAGATATTGTATAGATTTTATTAGAAATTCTATAATGATTTATTTCATGGACAGATAATGTACATCTTAATTTGCTATAATTAAGACATCAAATAAATTTACTTAAAGAAAGGATGATTTTAATTAACATTACTCTAGAAAGAAATCATGATTTAGGTTATATCTATCTTAATTCTTTTACTGATAAATTTGAAAGAGTTTACAGTTGGCAGACTAGGATTAGAAGATATCATTTAAAAGAATTAGATAACTTTTATTTGCAACTTAGTAAGCTTAACTGGCCTCAATATAGTTATGATGAGGCTAAACTAAATGGTGATTTTACTGAAGAGTATATGTATGATGGAGATCAATCTGGTTATTTATATGGTATAGAGCGTAGTTTTAGTAGAAAAGAGATTCAAGAAATAGAAAGATATTATAACATATTAAAGTTTGAATTTAACAATGAAAATTATTATGCAGCAAACTTAGATAAACCAGAGAATATTTTTAATGATCAGCATTATATTTATCATTATAATAAAGGTCTTTATCTAGTGATTGCTTTAATGGATTGCCAGGCACGATTTTCTGTTACCACTACTTCTGGAGAAAGGATTATGATTAATACAAATCATATTTCCAGATTAAAGTCAGTAATTTTCCCTGAAGATTCACATTATGATATTGATAACTTTACCAACATAGCAGTAAATGTCGGATAAACTAAAAAAAGAGGTGGGATAAAACCTGCCTCTTAATAATTTTATCTAATATAAAAACCAATTATTTTAGGAGGGTTAATTTGGCTTATGTAAAGAAATGTCCAGATTGCAAAGGTAAAAGTTATAGTGCATCTAAGAAAAAATGGGTCTGTCCATATTGTGGAGAAGATTTAAAAAAAATTGAAGCAAATCGTGCTAAGAATTAATGACTATAATATTTTTTACAATAAAAAATAGAGGTATATTTAAAACTATATTGAAATTTATAATTAAGGAAAATAAAGTAATTATTTCTATAATTCTACAATTTAAAACAAAATTCGACAAACAAAAGATTTGAGGAATTATTATGAAAGCAGCTAATCAAAATAAAACACATAGAGTTTTAAGAATTTATGAAAAGTTAATTACTGGTGATGGTATTGTCAGAAAAGAATTAGCTGATTATTTTGATGTCAGTAAAAAAACTATAAAAAGAGATTTAAAAGAGATTGATAGATATTTTCAAGAAGTAGATAATAATTATCATGATAACTACATTAGCTATGATTATCAGAAAAAAGCATATTTTCTTGATGATAATAAACTAGAGCTTACTCAAAAAGAAATTTTAGCAATAGTAAAGGTGATACTAGAAAGCAGAGCATTCTGCAAACAAGAAACTGAACAGATTATTAATAAATTGATAAATAGAGTTCCTCTAAATTTGCAAAATGATATTAAAGGAATTATTTCTAATGAATTATTTCACTATAGTGAACTCGAACATCAGAAAAAACTTTTAGATTTAATCTGGAAGGCAAGTTATGCAGTTAAAGAAAACAGGGTTATTGAAATAAAATATAATTCTTTGAGTAAAGATAATTTAGTAGAAAGAAAAATTGAACCTCAAGGACTAATGTTTTCAGAGTATTATTTTTATCTTATTGCCCATCATTATGAGCAAAAGGATGATTTTAAAATAATATATAGACTAGATAGAATTGAGGAAATTAGACTTCTTACTGAACATTTCAATTTAAATTACACAGATCGTTTTCAAGAAGGGGAGTTTAGGAAAAGAGTTCAGTTTATGTATCCTGGAAAATTATTAAAAATAAAGTTTAAGTTCTGGGGTGATTCTATAGAAGCAGTACTTGATAGATTACCAACTTCTCAAATAGTTGATAAAGATGAGGATAAATATATTGTGGAAGCGGAGGTGTTTGGTAAAGGAATAAAAATGTGGTTGCTTAGCCAAGGAGATAAGTTGGAAGTATTAGAACCAACAGAATTTAGAGAAGAAATAAATCAAACTATTAAAAAAATGATTAACAACTATAAAGTTTAATAATATAAAAGAGGTGAATATTTATGTCAAAAAAAACTGTTTATACTAAAGATGAATTAAAAAAAGCTAAAGAACAAAAAATAGATAAAATAATTGTTAAAGGTGAATTGGCTAATAAACTACATAAATCAAAGAAAATTTCTAAATTAGGCAAGGGTGCTGTAGCTTTATTAATAGCTTCTGTAGGTGCTGCACCAATAACTGGAGGACTTTCCACTTTTGCTCTTGCACCAGTTGCTGCTGCGACTGGACTTCAAATTGCTGCTATAATAGCTGCAGCAACAGTAGGAATTGCTTTAATTATAGCAGTTTTTAAAGAGTATGATGAAATTAAATATAAAGATGGAGAATTAATTTTAAAGAGAAAGAGAGATTGATTTTATTTCTAAACAAATAAAGAAATAGAATATGTTTTAATAAATAATTTAAAAACTAAAATCATGAATTAAATAAATTGAATTTATTAATAAAAAATAGGGGTGAAAAAATGACACTAATGAAAGTTCTAAATAGTGCTAATCAAGAAGAATTAAGGGGTATGGCTAAAATTTTAGAAATGGAGCACAAAAATCACTATACACCAGAAGAAATTGAAGAAAAATTAATGCTTAAAGATTCTTTGGCAAGTATTTTATTTACTAAAGAAGAAGATAGATATGACCATATGGTTAATAAAACAGCCAAAAAACTTAAAATTACAAGACCCGAATTTTACTCAACAGAAGATTTAGAGGTTAAGATTTCTCAAAAAATATTTAAAAAAGTATGGAGCAATATGACTCCTGAACAACGGGAAGAATTTGAAGCAAAAATGAAAGAAGTAGCTAAAGAACACGGAAATGAAAAAGCTTTATTTGCTAATGCTGGTGTGTTTGGAGCATTAACAGCAGCTCAACTTTCTGGTTTTGGAGTATATATGTTAGCCACAACTTCTTTAGGGGCAATAACAGGAGCTATGGGAATTACTTTACCTTTTGCTGCTTATACCACTTTGACAGGTGCTTTGGGTGTTATTATTGGACCTGTAGGCTGGATTGGAGCAGGTTTATTAGCTCTATTTACTTTAGGTGGAAGGGAATACAAAAAGTTAATTCCTGCTATTATTTATGTTTCAATGTTGAGAAATAAAGAATATAGCAAATAAATATTGCGATAATAAAAGCACTCCTTTTTTGGAGTGTTTTTATTTATTTTAGTTTTTTAATCTACAGAATAACTTATCTTTCTTTTTGGTGCATAGAAGTTTTTCAACCTTACAAACTAACCATCAAAATAGAATAATCCAACTAGAACATTTGGTCCTTTCTCCTCTTACTTCTGTATGTTGAGTAACAAAATCTTCACCCATTTTTTGATTAATTCTATACATTTCTTTCTTAAATTCCTTGCTATAATTAAATACTCCTGAAGCATGTATTATTTCATGGACTAATGTTCCATCTTAAGGATTGATTAGTCCTTTTTAAAATTTCCATTAATGTAAATGAACTATACTGTTCCTATGATTATTATTTAATGGGTTACAATGAATATAATTTAATTATTCTCATACTCGCTTTTTCGTCTATAAAATGTACTCTTACTAACATCTAATTCTTCCATGGCTTCGACAGCAGTCATCTGCTCTTTATTGTAAACTTGATCATAATAATATTCAAAATCATCCACTTCAATTTTAGGTCTGCCAAAAGTAACTCCATTTTCTTTTGCCTTCTTAATTCCTTCTCTTTGACGCTGCCTAATTTTCTTTCTATCTTTTTCTGCCATATATGATAGCAATTCTAGAATAATATTAGAGATTAATTCTTCCATTCCATTTTTGAATTTTCTTGTGTCTAATAAATCCATTTCTAGAACAACAATATCTGCTCCGATATCCATAGTGATTTCTTTCCATTCTTCTTTTATCTTTCTGTAATTTCTACCAAGACGATCTAAATCTTTAATGAATAAAACATCATTTTTCTTGAGTAGTCTCTTAACTAACTGATATTCAGGTCTATCAAAATCTTTACCACTCATTTTATCAGTAAAAATATATCCTTCTTCAATTCCAGCTTTTAATAATGCATCTTTCTGTCTGGCAGGATTTTGTTCCTTACTCGAAACTCTTATGTAACCATATTTTCTTCCACTCATGTTTTTCACCTCTATTTCCAATTATTACTTATATTTTACCATAAAAGTTTCAAAAAGTACATGATTGTTATGGGATATACCAAAATTAAATTTAGTATGTTTTGAAACGAATTTGTCAAAAAGCAAATAATAGCTGAAATTAATTGCTATTACTGGCTTCATAGATAATCTATTAATTTACTTGAAATACATTTCAATATGTATACTTTTTGGGCTATAGAAATCATAAAATAAATAATTGAATAAAATTAAAGGGAAATTTTGTTTTATCTTGAATTATAAATTTATACCATAATATCAAAAAATTTAAATTAGGAGTGTATAATGGATACTTTATTTGTGTTATTATTTTTCATATCTATTTTTGCTTTATTCATTGGTCTCATTAAACCTAAATTAGTTCTCTGGAAGGGTAAAAAAACAAGAAAAAAAGTTTTTACAGTTTACTCTTTATTGATCATTACATTTCTATTTTTATTTAACATAACATATACAGAAGAAAACTTAGCTACTGAAAACCAAACTCAAAATAATGCAGTAGTTGAAAGCAAAGAAAATATTTCTGAAAGTGATAAAGAAAAAGCTGAAGAATACTATAATGAATATAAGAAAGATGTAATGGATTATATTCTCGGCAAAAAGAATGAAGAAGAAGGCCTTGAATTATTAAATTCTGCTATTGATCATAATCCAAACGAAGCCAAATATTACGGAGAAAAAGCTACACTTTTGGATTACAATGGTAAAAAAGATTTAGCAATTGATGCCTATAAAAAGGCAATCAATTTAAATCCTGATTATTATATTTATTATTCATCTTTAGCTTCCATACATAAAGAAAGAGAACAATATGAAAAAGCAATAGTTCAATTCGATAAAGCAATTGCATCAATAAAAGATGATAATTTAAGCAAAGAAGAAGAAAATAAAAATATTGCAGCTTATTATTCAAAGATAGGTGAATGTTATTTTGAATTGGATAATAAAGAAAAGGCATTGGAAAACTATAAAAATGCCGCAGAAACTCATCCAGATTATGAACAAGGTTATCAATTATTTAAAGAAAATTTATAGGACTAAATTATTTTCTTTAAATTATTATTAAATTAAATAAAGGAGAGATTTTATATGAGCCAGTTTGACAATTTCTTTAATGAAGTTTTTGATAAGTTTAGTAAAGACATAACAGACAGGATATTTTTAATGATAGAAAACGATCCTGAATTAATGGATAAGTATTCAAGCTTAGTTGGAAATGATAAAAAAGTTAAAGATGAATTAAATTCCGAATTGGGAAAAGAAATTAGGAAAAAATATGATTTAGAAAACTTAAAAAAGAACAAAAACCCTAAAAGCAGTTTAATTGAAACCTATCGAGAGCATAAATAAATACTAGTTAAAATCATTAAGAAAACTCTAAATGGGTTTTCTTTTTTTTTATTTTATAAAAAGAGTTGACATATATATTTAAATAGTTTATAATAAACATATTAAATATAAAGGTATAAATATACATGGTTTCTTTAATAAAAAAAGGGGGTAAATTATGGATATTACTTATAATGAGTGGGGGATGGGCTACATTTATCTCATAAATAATTGTCGCCGTCATGAAAATGGAATCAAAAAAATCAACTATACTTTAAAACCAGATAACAATCTTAGCCATCAGTTAAATAAACTTAACTGGCCTGATAAAAAATATGTGGCAGCAAGAGATGAAGATTTTATAGAAGAATTTCAGAACAATCTTGATAATAATTTATATATAAAAGGAATAGAATTCGAGATGAGATCTGGAGAATTTAATAATATGATCGATAATTACCAGATTAAAAGTTTTAAAATTGATGACAATCAGTATTACTGTGTCTGTTTTGCCCCAGCAAAAGAAATATTCGACTCCGAAAATCATATTTATGCTTTTTCAGAAAAAAAGGATGCTTTTGCTATTTTTAATCTTAAAAAACAAACTTCCTATAAAATTGCATTTTTTAAGGCTTTAATTTTCAAAGAAGATTCACCCTATAATATTGAGCATTTTAAGACTTTAAAGATATATTAAATGAATAATTAAAATAAAAGGAGTGAGTTAAATGACAAATTATAAAATTGATTTTAATTCTTTTATCGAGAGGAATCCCAGACATCAAAAATTTAGTGATAACAAAATAGCTGAAGAGATATATTCTCTTTTAGCAAAAGGTGAAAATATCTATAGAATGATGGTATTTAGCGAATTAGAAATACCAGCTCTAGCTGCTTCTATAACAGAAATAGAAAATCTTTATGGAGAGCAGGAGAAATTCGAGCTGAATGATAGCTTTTCTAAACAAACTATGGGAGTGATGGTTAAAGATATTCTTAGAGCTTTTGGCTATGATAATATTAAAAGCAAAAATATACCTAAAGGATTATCAAATTATGTAAATAAAGCAGCTGTTTATAAAAAAATGGATTCTCCCAACAAAAAACTGGAAAGTTCTTTCCAAATTGTAGAGGCTGAATAGCTGATTTAAAGGGCTTCTTTCAAATAAAGGAGTCCTCTTTTTTATTTTTTGAGAGTAATTATACTAAATGTATGTGGGGAAAAAATAAAAGGGAGGCGGAATAATAATTGATATAACAGCGATTATATTAATTATTGTGTTTTTGATTATTATTGGCTTAATAGACGAGCTGATAGAAAGAAAAGCTCCTTTTGTAAGTTTAGGGATATACATTTTTATAGCACTTATAACTGATGGGTTTATTAAATTAATAGTTATTGTTTTTACCATTAAAAAAGCTCATGACTTATTTATTGAAACAAAAACTAATAATTAAAAATAAAGGGCGTGATCCTATGTTAAGTGAAATTAGCTATGCTATTGAAAAGTTTAATTCTTTACCAGGTTATGAATTGAGTTTTTTCGAAAAAGAAATTTTAGGATATGCTTATTTTGCTGATGGAGAAATACATATTGTTAATAATAAACTCGGACAGCCTTATATTCGTATAAGTTCAGTACATTATAATTTTAATACAAAAATAAAAGCCAGTTACAGAAATGGGTTGGTAAATTTAATTAAAAAAGGATTTGCTGAAAACTGGAATGAAAATATATTTATACTGACCAATTCTGGCTGGAAAAGATCAGAGAAAATAGTTAATGAAACTAAAAAAATTATGTCAGGTTATTATTGTGAATTAGATTGTGATGGTATGAGAAATCACTTATAAAGGATAATTTTTTATTTTAAAGAATTATATTATTAATAGAAAATATATCATTTTTTAAATGAAAGAGGTTATTTTATGAACATCAAAAATCCTTTTGGACTAAGAGATAATAAGATAATTCATATAAATGATATTCCATCTAATGAAAGGGGTTTAAGAGCAAACTGCACTTGCCCCTCCTGCCATAAGCCGTTATTGGCTGTTCTAGGTAACAAGCAAGTTCACCACTTCAGACATTATAAAGAAGATTGCAGTGCAGCTTTGGAAAGTGCCTTGCACTTATTTGCCAAACAGGTGATAAAAAAACACAAAAAATTAATGCTCCCACCAAAATCTATTAATATTAATGAGATTATAAATAATCCACTAAAAAAATCAGCTATTACTTCAGAATCATATTCATCCAATTTTTTTTGCTTTAAAGAAGAACAAATCTTAAATAACTTTAAAGAAGAGTTTTTCGAAATAAAAAAGTTATATAAAACTTATTCCGATAACCAGATATCAATTGAAACTCCAAAACTAGTAATTGATAATAAAAAAGCGATTTATTTTAATAGAGCAGATTTAGAAAAAAGTTTTAATAATTTTATACCTGATGTTTTTATTCAAAAGTTCAACCTAGCAGTTGAAATTAAGGTTACTCATGAAGTTGATGATATAAAAATAAAGAAATTAGGGAAGAAAAATGTATTAGCTATTGAAGTAGATCTTTCTGATACTCCAGAAGAAGTTTATTCCGATAAAATAAAACTTAAAAATTATATTCTAAATAATACTGATATAAAAACCTGGATATATTATCCTGGGTTAAAGGAAATTAGAACAGCATATAAAAAAAGAATAAATAATTTCATTAAAGATCAAGAAAATTTAATCCAGAAACTAGAAGAGAAGAAAAAAAGAGAATTCGAAAAAGAACTTAAAAATAGAAAATTAAAAGCTAAAGTAATAAAGAAATATTTAAAAGAAAATGTCCAAGAAACCCAGAGAACAAAGTGGGCAAAACAACTAAAAAATAATCAAAAATGGATTGAGTTGTCTAAAGAATTAAATTTAGATGCAGATGATATGCCTAAATATTTAAATAGAAAAATCAAGAATGAAAATATTATTAAATGCGATAGGAGACTGTGGCAGACTTTAATATTTAGAATTTTTATATTTAAAAGCCTTAATCGAAAAAGTTCTTCAAAGCTTCAGGTTAAACACATAGTTGATTATGTAAAAAAGAAAACGACTCTGCCTTTAAATAAAGATATGGTTTATACAAAGGATTTATACCCTTACTTTTTGGATGAAAAAGTTGGTCTAGATTTAGTTATTGCAGAATTCATGTTAAATTTAGAAGAATATGGCTTTGTAAAAAAACAAGCTGGGTCTAATGGAACTCCATACTATTGGTGGTTTGAAAGACTTAAAGATGATCTAGATTATAATTTTACTAAAGTAAAAACGATTAAAAAGCACTATTATGATTCTAATTTCAGTAAAGCTAAGATAATATCTAAAAATAATGCTAAATCAAAAAAAGCAAATAAATCTAAACCTGAAAAATCTTTTGAGGTCTTAAGAAAAGAAGCTTTTGCAGAAAAAAAGAAACCAGAAACTAATATCTGGCGAGATAGTAAAGGAAATAGATGGGGGAATTGTCGAGTCTGCAATAAGTTTACTAAAGACTGGATATATTTTTACGGGAAAGATAATACCTGTCTTTGTTATGAATGTAATGATAAGAAATAATTATATTAAAAGTTCTCTAATACTTTTCTTCCTCTTTTTATTTTCTCATCTATATCAATATAGGGAGTTTTTCTTCCTTCAGTATTTTTTTCTCTAAGCAAAATTTCTAATTTTTCGTCAGAATCAATGACGAATTTATCAAAAATAGAAGAAGTTGCCATTATTACACCACCTTTCATACTTTTTAATTATCATTTCTTGAAGAACTTCTAAATTCTTCCCAGGTAACTTTTTTCATTTCACCTTCACGCATTAATTTCATTTCTTTTAAGGACTGTTCAAGAGATTCTTTTGGCAATCTCGCATTATCATCAGAAGTCATTTTATTATCTCCTTTTAAACTTTTTATACTACTATTTTTTATTATATCATTTTTGAGATAATTACAAAACAAGCTTAAAAAGTAATAATATGAATGATATAATTTATTTAATAAGAAAAAATTATTGATTCTTTATAACTTATATTTGTTTATAAACTTTTAAAATAGATCATCAGAAAGGAACCTGATTATAATGGCTGACGCTGAAACTATGAAAAAGCTTAGAAAAAAGAGAAGAAAAAGTAATCAATGCACTCGCTGCGGCAAAAAGGTTGAAGATAAAGAAAAAAATATTTGTTCCAAGTGCAGAGAATATTTAAGATATTATAAGAAACATAATGAACCACCTGCAAAAAAATTAAAAGTAGTTAATCGTTCTCCTGTTAATGAAGTTAAGAATAAAAGGCTTGTAGATGCTATGAGAAGAAAAAGTAGAGAAGAAAACATTAAAGTTAATACTAAAAAACTAGCAGATGAAATCGCTTCGAGTCAGAGAAGTGTTCAAAGATGGCTTTTTCAAGGTGAAAATCCATCTGAAAAGTTCAAGAAAAAGATTAACAATTATTTGGGGGAAGAAATCTTTGAAATATAATTAGACTAATGAAATTACAGATCTTCTAATAGTTTTCGGCCTCTTTTAAGACTTTCATCGATATTTATTTTTTTTGTTTCTAAAGTCTTTTTAAATTCTTTCCAGGTAGCTTTCTTCATTTTGCTTTTACGCATTAAATTCATTTCTTTTAAAGACTATTCAAAATACTTTTTTGGTGAGTAAGCTTTATTACTGAAAGTCATTTTATTTATCTCCTTTTTAACTGATTTACTCTATAAATTATTTTATCTTATTTTAAAAATAATTACAAAATGCCCTAAAAATAAAACTTTGTGAATGATATAATTAAATAAATCAAATTCAGGAAAGGAATTGATAAAGATGTTAAGTGAAATCACTGATTCAATCAAAAAATTTAATACTCTTTCTGATGATGCTTTGGGGTATGAAGAAGGCGAGATTTTAGGGTTTGCTTATTTTGTTAAAGGTAAAATTCATTTAGTAAATACCTCTTTCGAACAGCCTTATATCCGAATTGGAAATCAATATTATGATAGCACCCCTAAAACAAAAGCTGATTATCGAGCTGGTTTAGCTGCTCTTATCAGAAAGGGTTATGCAGAAAAATGGGATAGAGGAATTTTTATGTTAACCAAAAAAGGATGGGACAAGGCTCAATCCATAGTAGAAGATATTAAAAAAAATCATTGTAAAGCTCAATAGAAATTGATATCCTAATAATAGTTATTATTATAAGTTAATAATTAATATAATCTGCAATGATAGGAGTTTTAGAATATGCGATTTCAATGCAAAGGTTGCACTTTATCTTTTTCTGCCATGGAGTGGAACATAGCAACAAGAAAACATATACCAAAAAATAGAGATTTTATTCCGATTCAGACTATCTTTGATAACCCTGACGCTCCAGATATTAAAGAACTGAAATGGTTTTGCCCTAACTGCAGTATCGATAAGCCAGATGTTGGAGTCAAACTTGATGAATTCTAAAAATTATTCAAGATAAGCAGCTGCTAGAAAACAAAAGCTGTCCAATTACCCAAGTAAGTAAAAACTTTTGAAGATCTGAAACCTGAAAGAGCTCTCATTTAATAATGAGAGCTTCATTTATTCTATAATTGCAAATCATTTTCTTTATTAATAATTTTATTTTTTATTTTCTCAAACAATCTTTCCGTAATAATTTTATTCCCTTTAATGTTATAAATATCATTTTCAGATAAATTCTCCATTATTTTTTGGAAATCTTCTTCTACTATTAACAACTCTAGTTTTCTTAAACTAACTACCTTTTTCTTCTTGATTTTTTTTGGCATTCTTGATTCGCAATCCTGACAAACATTATGACCATAAGAAAGCGGCCACATACTATCTACCCTGTCTCCATCTTCTAAATAACTATCGCATATTGTACAATATGGAATCGTATGATGAGCAATATGATCAGAATGCTTTTTTATAAAATTATCTCCATAAATATCATAATCATTAAATGGTAAACCTACTTCTTTTTCATACTCCAAAAATTCTTCAAAATCTTCTTCTTTGAGTTCTGGTATTTCATAAGAGTCATTATTCATATCATTTTTCTTTTCTCGATAATCTTCAAGATTTATTATTTTTTTCATTGATTATCCAACTCCTTTAACCTTCTTTATTTTGGATTAATATATCAACCATACTTTTAAATTCGCTCTTACTTATGCCATATCCTTTAGCTTTTAGAGCTAAACTGCAATATTCGTCTGGAATATTCCGTCTCTGTATTTCTGAAGTTATTTTTTTGAACAGTAAGATTAACTCTCGTGTCTGTTGGACTGTTAACCCTTCATCCCTGGCTTCTTTTGCTACCTGATAATATGGCATTTCTTCTTCAGATACTGTAACTTTTTCAGTGTTATCAGGAATATATTCTTCACTTTCCATATCCTCTGAAACAATCTTTTCTAGGCTCACATTGTAATAGCTACATAAATCGTAAATAGTACTAAAACTTACATTAGGACTCTTCCCGTTTTCCAGCCTCGATAAGCTGCTGGGAGCTATTTCTATTTCCCTAGCAACTTCCTCCAATGACATGTTTTTTTCATTTCTGATTTTCTTTAGGTTTGCCCAAATATGGTCATTCAATTTTATTCCTCCTTGATAAATTCAAAACACCTTTTAAATTCATAAGTCCAAATTCTAAAGAACTGGTCTATCTATTTTGCAGATAAATCAACTTTTATGTTGATTATATTAATATTATAGCATCAAATTAAATTATATGCAAATTATTTCAAAAACACTTGATAAATATGCAATAAAGCGGTATAATATTATTATATTAAGAAAATATTAAATGGAGGTTTTGCAAATGACCCAAATAAAAGATTTCGCAATGATGATAGCTATGGATTTGGAAAAAGTATCTCCTTCAACTCAAATAACAGTAACAATTATTACTTTCATTGCAGTAATATTAATGCTTCAAAAAACAGTTGAAATTTATTCAAATTTATTTAATCAAATTACTTCTACTAATGAAAGAAGACAAAGAATAGATCAGTTGCTGGAAGAAGTAGAGCGAGAATTTTATGGTTATTCTAAATCAGATGATGACTACAGAATCAAATAATAAGATTTAAATAAATTTTATATCTCCCCTTTTGTCTCTCCCTGGAGGTTTGATCATAATCTTCAGGGAGTTTTAATATTTACTGCCACTAATTTATGTTTTGAATACAAGCTGGTTCCTTTTATTTGGTGGGATGATGATACTTTTTTAGATTTTTTGTATAACAAATTGCATTTATGATTTGAAATTAATCAGATTTAAAAATTTATGTTTTGATTTTGTATTACAAAACTATAAATTTTTAGCTGTTTCTAAAAAATCTTAATACACAATAACCCCTTGCTATACCTGGAACAAAAAGTTTTTGAAAATACAGTTTGAATACACTATATTTGTAATGCATAATTTTTAAAAAATGTATTAAGATTTACTTGATATTTATCAAAATGATAATTTTTAAACTGAAATGTAATACACTGATAGTTCAGTCATAGCATATAAATTAATGATCTGATTTTATGTTCTGAATACAAAAAATTTTTGTATTATAAATAAAAATTAAGCTTCATTATTATTCTCTACTTTTTTTAACAAACAAAAAAAGCCCCTTCAATTATTGTTATAATTAAATTAATTTCAGCAAATTTAAGCGACAGACGCAGCCAAAGAAACACTCTTTTTTATCTTTGATTTTTCAAAACATTAATTTGCACCTTATAAGAGAAAAGGGGTAATTGTATAGATATCAGCCTGTAAACCATAGTTTTTGGCTTATAAAAGTGGGCATGGTTGAAAATAAACCCCCTCAAATCTAAAATGCACTATGGTTTTTCTCGTTTAAGCTATGTAAAATTTAACTGAGAGCAAAATAGGATTTGAAAAATAATCAATATATAAATTTATATTTAAAATTCACTTAAAATATTAAAAAATAGAAAAAACAGGTAATTTGCAGGAAAAAAATAACTTATATGCAATAATATATATAATAACTATTTTGAAGGGAGGTTTTAGATATACATGAAGAGTACAGGAATTGTTCGTAAAATTGATGATCTCGGTAGAATGGTCATACCTATCGAACTGAGAAAAACACTCAATATTTCTAAGAAAGATCCAATGGAGATTTTTGTTGATGGAAACAAAATAATTCTACAAAAATATGAGCCAGGTTGTGAGTTCTGTGGATCAATGGAAAATATTGTAGAGTATGAAGGTCATGACATTTGCACTCACTGCATAAATAAAATGAAAGAAAAAGCTGAAGAATAGAACGAAAAACAACCCCAGTAAAACTTGAATTTCTTTTTTCAAGTAATACTGGGGTTTTTTAATTAAAAAAAACATAATGATATCACAATTATTAACCCCAGTTTTGCTCTACCCGAAAGGGAGCGAAACTGGGGTATTAAAAATAAATAAAAATTTTTATAGAATAATTGGAAAATACTTGCATTAAAAGAAATTTATAGTATAATTGAGTTATGCAATTAAATCCTAGACACATTTATTCCCCAAAAAATACGAAATTTAGGTTTAAAAAAAGAAAGGAAGCGATAATAGTGAAAACAGAAAATAATGAGAATATCAGATGTTGCGACGAAGTTGGCCGCGTGATGATACCGTTCACACTTAGAGAGAAGTTGAATATAAAAGAAAAATCTCCACTAAAACTGAAAATTGTTGATGAAAAACTAATTATAACAAAAGCATAAATTACTCAAAAACACACTCCAGGCTAACTTGAAGTTAAGAATTAATCAAGTTCTTCTGGAGTTTTTGTTTTTAAATAAAACCCACCAAAGGAGGAAATATACATGAGAAAATACTCAGTTTATAAAATAGTAAACACTAAATCAATGGGAATTTATTATGGATATACTAATAATTTTTTAAGAAGATTTGAAGAGCATACTTTTTTCATTAAAAATAAAGCTCACCCAAACAGAAAAATTATGGAGGCTTCACATAAGTATCATTGGACAGATTTTAAAATTGAAGAAATAGAAAAATTCACTCTAAAAAAGGAAGCAAAAATGAAAGAAGAGGAATTAATAATCAAAGCATTCAATGATCCAAATTATATTTTGTATAACGAAAAAATACCAACAAGAAGTGGAGAAAATCTTATGATGTCAGTAGAAGCTAACCTGGCTAAACAATTCTTTAATTTCAAAAGGAAAAACAGCCTAAATAAAAGTGAATTAACCAGACAAATATTCGAATATTACTTTGATAAAACCAACCAAAAAATAACCTGGACTGATGAAGATATTAAGGGTAAAGAAAAATGGCATATAGGAGTAAGAATAAATAATAAACTCCTTAAAAAAATCGATGAATTTTCTAAAAAGAAAAAATCAAACAAAAATGTTATTTATCATACTGCCATGGAACTATTTTTTGAAAAAAACAAGACATAAAAAAACACCCCAAATTACTTGAATTTGATATTACTTTCAAGTTTTTTGGGGTCATAACTACCAATTTAGCTGGTTTCATTAATTCTTATCACTTCCTCCATGACTGACTGGATATAATCTCTCATTGCTATTCCCTTAAGGTAACTTTCCCTTTTTACAAATTTATGGTTTTCCTTTGTTAAAAATACTAATTTTGTTATATAATCTTCACCTGTATTATATTTTTTAGGCTCAATGTTATTTTTTAATTCATCTAATTTCATATTCAAATACCAGCTGACACTTCTATTGTGTTTTCTGGCTATTTTTTTGAATTTAGAATGAATACTTTTATCAAACTTTCCCCTATATCTTTTTTCTGAAGTAATATTTCTTATTATTCTTTTCATAAGAATCACCTAACAATAAGTTCTTTATTCAACTAAATTATCCTTTTTTATAAGTTTTCTTGACTATTATTTAAAAATTTAGTAAACTTATATTATAATTAAATATACTAAGTAAACTTGAGTAAACTTTAGTAAACTTATAAATTTTTATAAATCATGTTTTAAATATAAATTCATTCAAAAATCTAAGGAGGTATTAAATTGAGCGAAACTTGGAGTGTCAAAGTGGATCAGGAGATAAAAAATAAAATAAACAAGATGGCTGATATGAGCGATTTTGAGAACCGAGGAGAATTTGTTGAATATTTATTGGGGTTGTATAATATAAATAAAGTTAAAGATGAAATACCTCAATTAAGTGGAGATCTAAATACTCTACAAACACTCACAAAAGAAATAACCAATATATTTACTGGCATGGGTGAAAAAATGGCTGTTGCTTTAAGGGAGAAGGATAATAAGTATAAAAGGCTGTTGGAAGAAAAAGACGAAGAGATAACTAATTTAGAGGACACACATAAGGAATTAACAGAACAGTATCAGCAGCTAAAAGACACCTCTGAAGAAGAAATAGACTCTCTATCAGAAAAACTATCTGATTTAAAAGGTGTTTTAAATGATTTAAAAAAAGAAAATAAGCAACTAGAAAATTCCGTTGAAACAAAAGATGATCTCCTCTATAATCTACAGCAGCAAAAACAGGATTTGAAGACTGAAATTTATAAGAAAGATGAGCAGTTGGAGGAACTCCCTAAAATGAAAAAACGCCTTAAGGAATTGGGAGCTAAACTGGAAGAAAAAGAAAAAGAAAATGATCAACTGGAAACTAAAATCAATTCTCTTAACCAGCAACTTGAAGATAAAGATAATGCTATTGAGAATATGAAAGAAAAAATGAATAATGAAAAAGATAGAGAACTGCTTGAGCAGGAGAAAGAATTCCAGGAGCAGCTTCAGGAAGTTAGAGATGATTATAATGAGAGGATTCAGGACCTTTTAACTCGGTTAGAAAAAGGAGATCATTAATGTGAAGCAGTTTTATATTAAAGCTTATAATTCAGCTGTTAAACATGGTAATAACCAGTTAAGAAAGATGGTCTGGGCAAAAAATAAGGATCAGGCCTACGATGAGTTCTATAAGCAGTTTGAGAAACCAGGAACTGTTGACTCAAGTAATGTATATATCAGAAAAATCATAGAAATTACTGAGGAAAATCGGGACTCCATGAATGATTATTAATCTAATTATCTTTTAATTTGTCTTTAAAAAAATTTTAATATTCCAGTGATATTCTATATTTAGAATAAAAGAAATAAAGTTATCCCCTTTTTAAAAGCTGCTACAAAGTGCAGCTATCATATAGATTTTTGTACTCGATAATTTTCTCCTTTTTTATCCTGCTCCTTTCCCTGGAGTGGGTTTTTTTATTGCAACTAAAATTCATTACCTGACTATTAATATTTTTTTCCTTGGCCAAATTCTTAATTAAATCTTTTAATTGCATTAAGTTTTTCATACAAACATCTCCAAATATTTTCTTAAGATACTACTGATTTTTAATTTATCGCCGTAATCCAAAAGCAAATGTAAATCTTTATCTTTCCCCGTTAAATATTTTCTGATAGCTTCATTCACCGTTGAAATATCCATGTTATTGCGATCTTTTAAAATATCACAGATAGTTCTTTCTTTATTATATACTTTAATTTTCCTGCCGTAGATAGTTTCCTTTTCTATAATCCCCAGTAAATGAAGTTCTTTTTTTACTGTATGAACTTTGATGTTTTCATCCTTCAAATAAGGGTTATGATAACCATAAGGAACAGTTGCTGTATATTCTAAGGGATCTCTATCACTTAAATCATGTAGATAAAGAGCTGTTTCATGGGAATAAATCAACCTGGTGTTTTTTTGCTGGATTATATACATCTCATCATTAAAAGCATCTGGAGTTGTATAAACTCCTCTTTTGATTCTCTCCAACTTATCTTCTTCTAAAAAAATAGATAAGTATTCTCGCGGAATATTTTCGTCTTCCACTTCTTTAGTTAAAAGAAGGCCGTCATTCTTTTCAATTAAATCATTTAACTTTTGGCGATAATTCATAAAAAACACCTCTTTTACTTTTATACTAATATTATATCTTATTTTAGTATAAAAGTAAAAATGCAATTCCAGCAGATGATTTTATAACTGATACAAAAATAAACACCCGATACATTAGCACTTATTTTAATCCTATATAACAAAAAAGACTGTATTTTACCCCAGCCTTTTTTACTTATAATGCCTCTTTTACGAAGATTTTTATCAATTTCTATTCATATTGACTTAAATCCGCATTTTTTATAAATTCCTTAAAAAATACTATAAATATCGCTAACATAAGTGCTAAAACAGCAGCTATTGCCATATTTAATCTATTATTATTAGTTAATGGACTGGAAGGTTTAATAGCTTCAGCATAAAATTTAACATCACTAGTTCTCTGGGCCTCCGTAATTCTGGCTTCTTCAACTCTACTTGCTAAAGAATTATAAGTCTTTTGAACATCATCAATTTGTTGTTTAATTAACGATTTTTTGTTTTCACCTTCCCACAATTGATTTTGCATTTCTTTTATTTCAGAAGTTAACTTGCCTTTATTATTTTTATAATAATCTAGTTCAGCTTTAATTTCTTCAATTTTTAATTCTAAATTTAATTTTTTGTTTATTAATTCTTTGTATTTTTGAGCATAATTATTATAGGAATCTCTATAGTTTGATAGATTAATATTTATATTGTCTTTTTTTAATTTTAAAAAGTAATATTCTTTATTCAATGTTTGAAGTTTAGATTTTTCATTATTAATTTGTCTATTATAATATTCAATTAAAGGTTGTATCTTTTCAAAAATAACAAGATTTTCAGTCAAATTATCTTTTGCTTTTTTATAAATTGGATTTACCATTTCATCTTCAAGTTTTAATTTTTCTAATATATTTATTTCTGTTTCAGATAAAAGATTATTCCATAAAGTATTATTATCAATACTTCTACTAATTATCCATCTTTCATTTTCTTCTTCGATAATATTAGATAATCCTTTATTTTCTTCCTTAAGTTCAATTGAATTATTTTCAAATTCTGAAATTCTTGTCTTATATTTAATTATATTATTTCTTACTGATTTTATTTTTTCCTGTAAAAGAGTTAAATCATTTTTTTGATTAAATAGCTTTAATTGTTCCTGATAATTAACATATAAATTTTTAATTTTTAATAAATCATAATTTTTATCGCTATAATTTTTATTATTTAACTCCCCAATCCAAATATTATTTTCTTCCATAGATTCAACTTGTTCAACAGTATTTTTAAATTGAGCATTTTTAGATCCAAGTTCATTTTCTAAATTAATGATATTTTTATTATTTTGATTTAACGAATTTTCCTTATTCTTTAATCTCTGTTTTAACAATCCCAATCTATTTTCTTTATTAAAAGCTAATAAATCTGATTTAAGATTATTAAGTTTTTTTTCAGTATCTTCAAACTGTTCCTGAATCACTGTAGCAACTTCCCTAACCTCATTTTGTCTTATTTCTTTGCTATCAGCTATAAAGTTTTTAGCCCAAGCATTAGCTATATCTGCTGCTAATTCAGGTTCTTTGCTTGAAACTCTTAATTCTATTAAAGGTGCATCTCCATTATCATTTTCTTCTGATGCGAGAATTTCAATCTCCATCATATTGTCTAATTGCTTAACACTGTACCTTTCGCCATCTTCATTTTTTAAGTCTAAATTATCTATAATTTTCTGTTTGATCGAATCAGTCATAGCTAAATTTTTATATGTATTTATAGAAAAAGATTCTACCTCCAAAGAACTTTTATATTTTGGAGTTAAAATTAATAAGGTTGACTTTGCCTCATAAACTGGCTCAATTATAAATGTACTATAAACAAAAGCAATTAAAATAGCTAATATCACTAAACTAATAATAAAAAATTTATTGTTCCATAATAACATAATATATTCTACTAAATTAATTTCATATTCATCATAATTGGTATCCTCCATTTTTTATCTCTCCTACCCTATATTTATTAATATATTTTCTCCATATTTAATTTTTATCTTTTTTTCTGGTTTAAATAAAATCAATAAAAAACCTGAAGTAAGTGAAACAATTGAGAATAAAAAGAATAACAATATATTAGAAATTAAAAAATTAGCAATAGTTAAAACTACCATCACAGGAAATATTAAAAGTAAAAATAAATAAGATTTTATAGTAATTTCATTACTCATAAATTAATCACCTCTTTTTTAGCATTTTATTATATTATTTCTTTAAAATCCAGTATATAATATTAAAACTTCATAAAATATAGACTTTAAGTGAATTAATTTTGAAGTTTATTGAATAAACTAATATTTTTATTCTTGCAGCTGTAGAATCGACTTTGACTGTTGCTCTATAATTTTTTACCTATAATCTAATAATTATATGTGAAGAATTGAAAACCTTTATATTTTAAATAATAAAAACTTTTGACTATGCTGTTATATATCTAATCAACCCAATTAAACAATTAACATCTTTCAAATTAACTTAGAATCAAAACTTACTTTTCCTAAATTGATTTTAATTAATAAAAAATACTCTCTATTAAGTTTTAGATGGGATAAGGAATTTAATTAATTATTTACATTATTATTTTTTTTATTATCTGCTTTGCCTCTTATATATTTTTCTCCGTTTCTTTCATAGACCCCATAATTGGGATGTTTATTTTCTTTTTCAATTTCTCTAGCCAAAGTCTTACCTAAAATATTAGAGCCTCTACCTGGAATAGTATAGGTTTTGTTCTCACCATTTTCACCATCATGATTACCTTTTATAATTTTAGCCAATTATAATCACCTCATTAAAATTTACCCCACCTAAACTTTAATTCATAAAACATCTAAATTCCGAAAATAAAAGATAGTTATAAAAATAATATTTAATCCGTATCATCTTAAAAATTTTATTATCTACTCCAATATTCTAAAGAGTAAATATTCTTTTATTCTTTCGTGTATATATTCTTTTATTCTTTTCAAATTTTTATTTGATATTTTTTAGTTGCCTAATCCACATAACAAAAGATTAAATATTCACTCCATTATGATGTTTGCCAATATATGATTCTTCCCAGAAATTATGTTAATTTCTTTTTCATCATGCTCTTTCATCCAATCAACATTACAAAAAAATAATTTTTTTATCAAAACTTCATCTATTATTTTTTATTCTATTGTATTTGTCATCCACAGATCAAACATTTCTTTATCTGGATTTTTCTTAAAATAATTATCAATTTTATTGACAGTATCATTATAATCATCAGAATCTGGTTGAATTAGTTCCCCTTCTCTTTTTAATTGCTCTGCCATTAAGTCCATGTCAATATTTTCTTCAAATGAGCTATGCATTGATATCATGAAAAAATTCATCCCAAAAAATATACCTTCTAAATATTTTACCTTTTCTTCTTCTTTTAAATTATTCCATCTTGCTGCAGTCATATTTTCAAAAGCTAAAATTTGAGATGTAAATATAAACATCAAACCAATAATAAGAATACCTATCATAATTTTTTTCATAAAATCCCTCCTAAATATTTAATTCAATATACTATCTATTTCAATAAAAAGTTAATTTTTCCTTTTTTAAATAATATGAGCGTATAGAGTTTCTATCTTTTATTATATATTCAATATTTTCAAGAATAAAAGAGTAAATATATAAATATTCTTTTACTTCTAAATTTTGATTTTTTAACTTTTAATAAAATTAGGTTTATAAAACCAAACAAATTTAAATATTTCAACATAAAACTTTTCGTTCATTTTTATTTAATTTATTTTATAAAAGTATTAATTTTTTTAGAATAAAGGAATATTAAAGCAGAAGAGTATTTATATAAAAGAGTAAAAGAGTATTTATATATTTACTCTTTTATATTTTTATTTACAAATTGCTTAATATCAGTAATGTTCAAGAGAGTAAATACTTTTAAGAGTAAATATATTTATGAGTAAAAAAATATATATTATTATGAGTAAAAGAATATTAAAGTAAAAGAGTATTTATATAAAAGAGTAAAAGGATAAATTTTAATTTCATTTAAATTCCGTATTTTCGTTGACATGTATCTATTTGTGTTATATTATTAATGTAAATAATTAGAAGGAGGTTAGATATATGGTTGATGATAAATATTATTCTCCAACGGAATTAGCTGAAATATTAAATCTTGATCCTAGAACTGTAAGAAATCTAATAAAAAATGGTGATATTAAAGCAGTCAAAGTTGGTTCTCAATGGAGAATAGGTGAAAATGATTTTGAAACTTTTATCAAAGAAAACAGAAATGTAGATGAAAACTAAAATTAATTTTTCGAATTTTTAAAATACATAATTATTAATAAAAGAAAAAGAAGGTGATTGTTATTAAAATTATTAGCATAACAAACCAAAAAGGCGGGGTCTCAAAGACAAGTACAGCAATAAACATAGGTTCGTCTTTGGCTGAACTTGGTAATAAGGTGTTATTAGTTGATGTAGATCCTCAATTTAATATGACAACTGGCTTAGGATTCAATAAAAAAGAAAAAAATATATATAAAGTTATGAAGGAAGAAATTGAATTTCATGAATCAATATATCCTACAAATATTGAGCCTGAAGATTGGAAAGGAGAAATTAATTTAATCCCTTCAAATATTTCTCTTGCAAATTCTGAATTAGAATTTTCTAGAGAATTTAGTAGAGAAACAATTTTAAAAAGTGCATTTGAGAGATCAAAAGATAAAATTGAAAATTTAGGTTATGATTATATTATTTTAGATACTAACCCTTCATTAGGTCTTTTAACAGTAAACGCTATGGCAATTGCAGACAGTTTAATTGTGCCTTTAGAACCAAGTGTTTTTGCATTAGATGGGATGGAGCAGCTAATAAATGTAGTTAAACTTGTTAGAAAAAAAATTAATAAAGATTTAGAAATAGAAGGAGCATTACTAACAAGAGTAGATGGAAGAACTAAAATTGCTGATGAATTTTATGAAGATCTAAAAGAGGTTTTTGGAAATAAATTATTTAATACTGTAATTCATCAAAATGTCAAAATATCTGAAGCTCAAAGTGAAGGATTACCCATAAATATTTATGATAAAAAAGCAAAAGGAACTAAAGAATATATGGATTTAGCTTTGGAGTTGATAAATAATGGCAGATAATAAAGTGAAAGATAAAGCTGGAAAAATCAAAGGAATTCTAGATGGGTTAAACAATAATGATGAAGAAAGTGAAGGAAATAAAAGTTCTAAAGAAGAAAAGAGTAAAAGAATAAAAGAAGATAAAAATAAAAGTTCTAAAGAAGGAAAAAAGAAAAGATCTTTTATGTTGAAAAATAGTCAAATAGAAAAAATTTATTTATTAAAAGCTAAAAATAGCGATATGACCATGTCTGAAATAGTAGGTCAAGCTATAGATGAATTTTATGAATCCGAATCTGAAAATTAGCTTATTTTTTATGAGGACTAGTCTGGGGGAAATTAAACATGAATAAATTATTAATAGACGAATATCCATTAATGGTATTACCTACTTTTGCTAAGAAAATTGGCTTAAAAAATGCTATATTTGTGCAGCAAGTTTATTTTTTAACTCAAACCAAGCATCAAAATAATGATATCTATACCTATAAAGATGACCATATGTGGGTTTTTAATAATATAGATGAGTGGCATGAAAATTATTTTCCTTTCTTCAGTAAGAGAACTTTAAAAAGAGTTATTAAAAAATGTGAAGATGAAGGATACATAATTTCAACTAATAAATACAACAAGTCAGAATATGATAAAACTAAGTGGTATAGAGTTAATCATGAAAAAATATCGGATTTAGCAGAAGAAATTGAACAGGATATAATGATAAAAAGAGAAAAGAAAGTTGAGAAAGCTAAAAGAAAATCTAAAAAGAAAGCTAAACAACTTGAAAAAATGAATAAAACAAAATTTGATAGTTCTAAAGATTTACCATTGGGACAAAATGGCACAATGCCTGAGAATACTGTCTTCTTACCATTAGGCCAAAATGGCACAATGCCTGACTCTAAGGCATTAGGACAAAATGGCACAATCGATAGTGCCAAAATGGCACGACCTATACCAAATACTACTACATATACTTCACATAACAATAAAAACAAAGCCACTTTGAAAAAAATAAAAGCTAAATTTAAGAAGTCTTTCTCGAAAAATCCTAATGATTTGCAGTTAGAAAAGATAGAAGAATATATAGACAAAGGAATTAGTAAAGAATTAATCTTAAAATCTATTGAGTTTTGTGGGCTTGGTGATCACAATCAGTCCTTTTTGTTCAATCGTCTTCAAATGTTGCTTAAAGATGACATTTGTACAGTTGAAAAACTTAATGATGTAATCAATCAGAATAATTCTTTTAATAAAAATACTAGCAATTCCGAAAATGAAAACAAAAAACAACAACAAACAAAAGAATCTGATTATAAATGGAAGGATTTCTTTATAGATCCTGATAAATACAAGGAATAAATTAATATAAAATTTAAATTATGTATTTAATCTCTTTTAGAAGCTTTAAATTAGCCATATATAGACTTTTAACTTCTATCATATATTTATACTTAAAAAAGAATGAAACTTAATTAAAGGGGTTATTTTGAACTTCAAACCCATTTTGCAGAGGTTAATAGTCTATTCATTAACCAATACAATTTTTTTGATAAGGATTTGTATTGGTATAAAATTCAAAAGAGGTTTTAAATATAATTCCCAAATTGGAGGATATGACTATGTCTAATTACCAAATTGGAAAATTTTATAAATCTAAAACTCATCAAGAATGTGGACATAATTTTTTTGAAGGTGAATATAAACTGAAAATTATTTTTTGATCATATTTTATAGTTAAACTGAGGCATTTATTTTAGGAGGATATTTATGAAAAACAATCAAAAAGAATTAATTGTCAATTTATATGATTTATTAATTAAAATAAATGAAGAAGGATTAGAAGATGACGAGTTTTATGAGTGGTTAAATGACAATTATTTTTTTGAAAAAAATCTTGAAGAAATTATTTTTGAATTAAATAACGCTAAAAGTAAATTATAAATTAATGAAAAATAATTGGAGATGATATTATGTCTAATATTAATAAAAAGATATTGGAAAAAATAGTCGATTATAATAAAAAAGTCATCGAAAAACATGGGAATAATGAAAATAAAGCTATCAATGAAATGATAACCTTAAAATTTGAAGGACATTCAATATGGAATCCATTTTTAGATGAAAGTGGAAGATTTAAGGTTGAACCTGAAAAAAAATATGGGAAAGAAGAAATTGATATGTTTATCAATAAATATAATGAAATGAATAAGGAGAATTAGATATTATGAAAGAATCACAAAAGAAATTAATTAATAGCTTATATGAGACATTAATTAAAATTAATGAAGAAGGACTTAATGATGATCAGTTTTATGAATGGATAAGTGAAAATTATTTTTTTGAAAATAATTTAGAAGAAATAATTCATGAAATTAAAAAAGCCAAAACAAAAATAAAAAATTAAAATACATAATTATCACTATTAATTGAAACAGATGTTCATTAATGATACAATTTTAATAATGAAAAAATAATATAAAGACAATTATTGTCTGATAATCAATTAAATATATAGACAAATTTTATTCAAGGGGCATTTATTACATTCGGGTTCTTTTTTTGGTTTACATATTTCAGAACCCAGATCCAAAAGCCCATAATTATAAAATTTAACTTTTTCATTAGGTAAAAGTTTATCTGCTAACTTTTTAATATTTTCATTAGGTTTCCGTTTTGTGTAATTTAGATCATAAACTCTGTTCAATATTCTTATTATATTAGAATCAATTATTGAGAGATTTTCATCATAACCAAAAACTAATAAAGAGCTTGCTGTATATTCTCCAATACCTTTGATTTGAGTTAATTTTTTTTCTTTCTAGGTATTTTTCCATCATAATTAGTTGTAATTATTTGAGCAATTTCTAATATATATTTAGCTCTTTTAATTAACCCTAAAGGTCTTATTATATTTTCTATTTTATTGATATCCGCTTTAGAAAGGATTTTTATGTCGGGATAAGTTTTTATTAATTCTAAATAAACTGGCTTTACTTGATTTGCTTTAGTCCTTTGTAATAAAATTTCTGAAATTAAAACATTATATGGTGAATTATTTTTTCTCCAGGGAAAATTTCTTCCATTGGATTCATACCAATCAACAATATTTTTTTGGAATTTTACTTTTTTTGATGATTTTATCTTAATTGTAATCCCCCCTAAATTATTTAAAATTTATATTAAATTTATTATAACATACTTAGAAAGGGTTGATAATTAATGATTTATAGAAATTTAAAAGAAAAATTAAATTTAGATAAAAAGAAAGATAAGGCATTGGTTTCTCATTATCTTAACACTTTAGGATTTAAAGCAAATAAAGCCTATAATGAAGCGGAAGAAATTTTAGAAAAAAATAATATATCTAGTGAAAAAATTTCAAAGAATAATGATTTTATGATAAAAAATAGTGAAAAGAAGTTTACTTTTATAGATTTATTTGCTGGAATCGGCGGAATGAGAATAGCTATGGAAAATTTGGGAGGAAAATGTGTTTTTAGTTCGGAAATAGATAAATTTGCCGTTCAAACTTACGAATATAATTTTGACGAACATCCATTTGGAGATATAAAAGAAATAGAAGAAGAAAGTGTTCCCGAGCATGATATATTATTAGCTGGATTTCCATGTCAGTCATTTTCTATTGCTGGTAATAGGGGAGGGTTTGAAGATACGAGAGGGACTTTATTCTTTGATGCAGCTAGAATTATTGATAAAAAAAGACCTTCAGCATTTATATTGGAGAATGTTAAGGGATTACAAAGTCATGATGGAGGTAAGACTCTAAAAACAATTTTAAATACTTTAAGGAATGATTTAAATTATTTTGTTCCAGAACCAAAAGTATTGAATTCCAGATATTTTAATGTTCCACAAAATAGGGAAAGAATCTTTATAGTTGGTTTTAGGCAAGATTTAAATGTGGAAGAATTTAGATATCCAAAAGAAAAAAAAGAAACTAATTTAACTTTTGAAGATGTTATGGAAGAAGAAGTTGTTTCTACTAAGTATTATTTATCTAATACCTACTTGGAAACTTTAAGAAAGCATAAAAAAAGACATCAAAAGAAAGGTAATGGATTTGGATATGAAATAATTCCACATGATGGAATTGCTAATGCAATTATAGTTGGAGGAATGGGAAGAGAAAGAAACTTAATAATAGACCATAGAATAGAGGATTATACTCCTGTAACCAATATTAAAGGGGAGGTAAATAGAGAAGATGTAAGGAGAATGACTCCTATAGAATGGAAAAGACTTCAGGGCTTTCCTGGAAAATTTGAATTTCCCGTTTCAGATACACAGGCATATAAACAATTAGGAAATTCAGTTACGGTTCCAGTAGTTCAAGCCATAGGTGATAAAATTGTAAAAGTCATTGAAAAGCTAGAGGAGAGGGTGTTAACAGCATGATGAAAGGAAATAAAGGTGAATGGACTGAAATATATACTTTTTTAAAACTTTTAGGAGAAGGTAAATTATATAGTGCTGATGAAGATTTAGAAAAAATAGAAGACATTTATTATCCTATCCTAAAAATATTTAGAGAAGCAGATAACAGAAATTATGAGCTGAATGATGTAGTTAAAATTATTAATTCTGATTCTAAAGAGGTAATTAAAGAAATTTCCATCTCCAATTTTTTAGAACAATCAGAGATACTATTAGAAAAAATAAAAAAAGCTTCAGGGAGTTCTTTTGGCTTTCCAGAGATAGAAAGATATATGAAGTCAATTGATTGCAATACTCTTAAATCAAAATCAGGTAATAAAAGAGATATTACAATTAAAATACATGATAAATTTACTAATTCAAATCCAAAACTTGGATTTAGTATAAAATCTAAGTTAGGAGGGAATTCCACTTTATTTAATGCTAGTAAAAGAACTAATTTTTTATATAAGTTAAAAGGGTGTTCTTTCAGTGAGAAAGAAATAAAAGAAATAAATTCTATAAAATATAAGAAAGATAAAATTAAAAGAATAGAACAAAATTGTGAAATCATCTATTATGATATGTGTGATGAAAGATTTAAATCTAATTTACAGGTTATTGATTCAAGGTTACCTGAAATTATGGCTAATATGGTTTTTAAATATTATAAAACCAGTGGTTTAACTAGAATAAACGATTTAACTGCTGAATTAAAAAATGAAAATCCTTGTGGTTATGTATCTGAAGATCATAATTTTTACGAATATAAAATTAAAAATTTTTTAATTGATGCAGCTTTAGGTATGACATCTGCTTCGATATGGGATGGGGAATTTGATGCTACAGGAGGATACATAGTAGTTAAAGAAGATGGAGAAATTTTGTGTTATCATTTATATAATTATAATAAATTTAAAAGTTATCTTTATAATAACACTAGATTAGAGGCATCGAGCACTAATAAATATGATTATGCAGATATTTTTAAAAAAGAAGATGAGTTTTTTATTAAGTTTAATTTACAGGTCAGATTTACTGACTAATAATTATTATTTTGAAGAGGTGATGTCTTTGATAATTAATAATGAAAAAATTTCAGAATTACTTAATTATTTTTGGAATAATGCTTCTAATAAGAAAAAAAGAAAAGTAAAAGATATTGGTGATTATTCTTATTATGATACAATAAGATCCGCTTTAGAAAGAGGAAGATTTTCCGAGAGAATGATTAAATCTTTTATGAAAGTAATGAACAATGAAGAATTGAATAAAATAATAAAAAATGAATATAATGATATGAATAATTAAAAAGTATTTAAATCGGTTAGATTGAGAATTTAATCTAACCGATCTTATTTATATTAAAATAATGCTAACTTTAATCCCTTAACAATGTCGCCTTGCTTTAATTTTTGATAACTTTCAATCTTTTCTCTATCATTAAGATAGAAGCTATAGTTCCTACCTTCTTTTTTCATTTTCTTAAAAATCTCTTGAGTTAAACCAGCGAGTTTATTTTCTGTTTTCTTTTGCCTATAATAATTATCTAAATCAAAATTAAATATTTTTACTGGGAGGAATTTACCTGTTTTAATATCTGCTACCTCAAAATGCTCTGCGAATCTAATTTGTTTTTCCCGATTATTGCTGATATAAAATATAGCACTGGAGTTGCTTAGAGATATTTGCTTTTGGTGAACTTTATAATTATCACCAATGATCAGGGATTGGGTAACATCATTATACCCTTCAAATAATTTTTTGCTCAAAATATAATCCGAAAAGTTATCGTAAACTAACAGGATTTGGAGCCTATTAATGCTGCTATTTTTCTTTACTCGGTTTAAGTTGAAAATATAGTCAGTTTTATCGCCGACAATCCTATAATTACCCCCCTCATCAGCTAAGGTTATTTCCTGGCCGTCGAAAAAGCTCAACATTCCGTCATAATAACCAACCGAGTAATCAGTAATAAATTTTTTATTTTCAAACAGATTGTATTTTTCGAGCAGCTTTTTAAGCCTGATTTTTTCTCCCCTGGTGCCTGCTTTAATTATTTTTTTAAGCCTGTAATTTAATTTTTGGGCTTTTCTTTTAATCTCACTCTTTCTTTTCAGGCTTGATTTGAGGCTGTCCAGTTCAACCTCAACCCCGTAATTTTCCTGGGCGTACGCCAGGGTCTCCAGGAAGCTGAACCCCCTGTAGTCCATCAGAAACTGAAGCCAGTCTCCGCCAGCTTTGCAGGCGAAGCAATTATACCTGTTGTTATTAATATCTATTCTAAGGCTATCGCTGCCGCCGTGAAAGGGGCAGGTCATCTGGAGGTTTTTCCCGACTTTTTTGGTTGGCAGATCGGTTTCTTTTTTCATTACTTCTTCAATATTTAGTAGATCGCTGAATTCGATTTTCACTTTTAGCTAACCCCCTTCATTTTCACCTGCGAAGGTTTTTCGGAGAAGAGGTCCTGGTATTTCTTGGCCTTCAGGAGGTCAATATCGAGTTCTTCGCACAACCACTCCAAATTGCTGCGGTCATAGCTGACGGCCCTTTCAATCAATTCCGAATTTCGGTTGAGGAAGATTAAAATGCTGTCCAGACTGCTCCTGTTAACGGCTTGAATACTCAATTCCAGTTCGAATCTGTGTAGGTGCCTGGCCGCTTTTACTGATTTCAAAAAATCTCCGTCGCTTTCTCCTTTTCCGTAGGCCTCGTTAATGTCCTGGCCTTTTGGTACCGAAACAATGTAAACTTCATCCAGAGGTATTTTTTTCGCCACGCTAATTGCATTATTGATGCCAGGCAGGTCTCCGTCGTAGGCAATATAGACTTTTTCTATGCAGCTTCCTCTAATTTGCTCCTGGTGCTTTTTCTGAAAGCCGTTCGTTCCGTAACTTGATACAACGGGGAGGTCGAATTTATTATCCTTCAAAATTCTTTCTGCTGTCAATAGGTCGAAGTGGCCTTCGACGAGCAATATTTTTTTGTGCTTGCTGTTATAGTTGTAAAGAGAACCATTGTCGGATTTGAAATTATAGAGGTGTTTGTACGGGCTATCTGAATCGCTTTTAATTTCTCTCCCGTAAAGGGGGTTGCCAAACATTACCCTGTCGAAAAAGAAGTCATTCCCCCATTTATTTGTAAGCTGGAGAGACTTCAACCTTTTTTGCTTTATTCCTTTCTTTAGCAGGTGATTGGTCAGCTTTTTCCCGCCAGGAGCGTAACCAATCTGGTGCCTTTTTATCTGCCTTAAAGTAGCCCCCCGCTGGTAGAGGTACTGGAGGGCTCCTTTATTTTTCAGCAGGTACTGGTGATAGTAATTTTGAGCCAAATCAAAAATTTCCTGTTTGCTGTGATTTTTCAAGATAATCTCCCCTTATTGAGCCAAACTGAGTTCCAGTTTGAGCTCTTCCGAATCATTATTTTCAGTATCGTTTTCGTCTAAAGAAAAATCTACTATGCCCTCAAACTCGTCTAATTCTTTTCTCTCTCTGATATAACCAGTAGAACCTTCGAAGTGGAGTAGAACTCTACCTTTGCCACCATTTCTCTGCTTGCGAATGAGGACTTCCAGCTCATTGCCAGTAATGAGGTTTTCTTTTTTCTCTTCCTCAGTCATCTGGTATGCTTCGTTGTAGAGCATTATCACCGTGTCAGCTACCTCTTCTATGGTGCCAGAAGCTCTTAAATCGCTGATAACTGGCCTCCTGACATAGCTTCTCTGCTTCTGGTAATTATTTGGGTTTTCGCTGTTCCTGTTAAGTTGTGCCAGGGCTACGATAGCTATGTCCTTTTTCTTTGCTAATTTCGATAACTTTTGCAAAATTTTTCCCACGAGCTTACCACCGTTCTGGTTGAATTTGGCGGCTGTATTATATTCGTGCAGGTGATCAATGAATATTATTTCAGTTTCCTCGGGTAGTCCGAGTACCAGCTCGTATAGCTTTTCGGGGTCGGCAGTAAATCCCAGTTCCTTTGTCTTATCCCTAATGCCTCGATTTATTCCGTAATCGTCGAGGAAGTTGGCGACCTCACTATATTTATCTATCCACTGGAGGCTATTTTCACCGTTAACCCTTTCGTTAATTACGCTTCTGGCAAAGTCATTTCTCCTCATATTGGGCAGGTCATCTGCAAGCTGGCAGGCAATAGAGCTTAAGACTGGGTATATTTCGGTTTCTACAGAACCTTCCAGGCTGACGAGGTAAGCCGTGTTGCCAGCAAGGCAGGCATTCCTGTAGAGGTTGTAAACGAATGTGGACTTACCCATATTTGACCTGGCAGCAATGAGGTGAACATTTTTGGTTGCAAATCCTCCGCTATTTAATTTTGAGTCGAGTTCAGAGTACCCAGTGCTGATTGAATAAGCTTTGCCCCCGCTATTTTGGCACTCAAGGATCATATCTTCCTGCATCCCCGAAAAAGTAAAGTCGGCTTCGTTGTCCAGCAAAGAACTGCCGTAGGTCGAAATTTTTCTTTCCAGGTTGTTGAGGTCAACCTTGTTTTCAATTTTTATTTTACTTAACTCCTCCTGCAGCCTTTTACTGATAGTTTCAAATTCCTGCCGCTGGTAGTTTTCCTTTAGCTTTTCCAGCACATAAGAAAAAATCATTTTTTCTTCACTGCTGTCCACATACTGCTTTGCTTTGGCGATCATTTCTTCTCTGCTAATTCCAGAGAATTCAGCCAGTTCTTCCCAGTCGGTTCTCCTCCTTGCCTCGAGGTTCATGTCTATAATCCAGAAGAGATTGTCGGTGTGCTTTAAAATCTTGAAGTCAATCAGGTTAATTTTCTTCCGAAGTTCTTCTAAATCCATTTTCATTACCAAATTCAGTAGGTTGTACTCGTATTTTTTTACATCCATTATTTTTCCTCCCTAAGTTTTTTGAGCTCATTTTGAAAGTTATCAATGTTATTCTTTTGGTTTATTTTTCTGTAGGACTCTCCAAAAAACTGGAAAACGAGGTTTTTCTCTCGGATTACATCCTGAGTTCTGGAAAAATCGTCGTTGTACTCTTCCAGTTTGTCCAGGTCGATATTCATCGTGATGAGCGTGGGTTTACCCTTTATTGCTCTGTGCTTAATAATTGACCTAAAGTGGTTTACAATAGCTTTATTGTTAGTTTCCCTGTCTCCAGTCCCCACATCATCGAGGATGAGGTAATCCACATTATATACCTTCTGAATCTTGCTCTTATAAGAGGGATTCTCCCACGACAGGAAAAAGTCGTTGATGTGCTCACCCCAGTAGCGGTAGTTGACACTGTAATTTATATTTCGCAAACTGGTAATGTCAATTAACCTCTTGGCCAGTATTGCAGCCATCGCTGACTTCCCCAGGCCAACATCTCCCTGGAAAATCATTCCCCTGCCCTTACTCATAATGTCCTGGAGATTTCTAGTCCACACCTCCAGCAATTCTGAAGCTGATATAATATCCCCGTTAAATGTCGCCTTCATCCGTTCCATATCGCCGACATTTAAATCCAAAAAATCTTTTGGAATTCCAGCCTTAATGTACTTGAATCTGTTGTACTTTCCCCTGTTGTCTGGATTTACTAAAAGCTGATTTTTGCTGTAAATTTCTTTTGAACTTAATCTTTTTTTGTTCATAATTTTTCCTCCCTAATTTTTTTAAAGTAGTTTTTCATACATACCTTCATTGATCATTGCTTCTTTAACTGGCTGAATGGACATTGCCAGTTTTTTATTCCAATCCTCATCGTTGAGTTTGAAGTGGTCTTTAATACTTTTTTCTGTGCCGATACATTTTTTGTAGCTGTACACTTTCCCCTGCTTTGCCAGTCGAATTAGCTCTGCTTTCCGATTGTTTTCGCTGGGGGTGCTGCATTTTTTTGCTTTTGGCTTACTTTCACTTACATTTATTAGAGCAATCTGCTTTTTGCCGTTATTATTCCAAACCTTAAGCAGTCCAATACTGTGTAATTTCTCCAGTTTTCTCATGTAGGTGCGATATGACATGTGCTTTTTTAGATCCCAATAAAGGGTTTTGGGCTTTTTAAGGATAACCTTTTGCCCGAAAATATCTCTATTTCCCCGATAGGAGAGGCGATTGTTTCGACTGTTGTACAGCCGCTTTAACAGGTAGAAGTACACCAGGAATGCATTTCTCCTGATGTTAAGCTTATAAGAGTAGAGGAAAGCAACAGCTGGTATCTGAAAGTAACTTTTCGAGTCCTGGAAGTCGTACTTCCAGCCCAGTTCAGAATCTGGGACTATTGTTTCTGACTCTTTTAGAGTTTGAAGAGCTCCCATGATTTTTTTCCTGCTTATAACCTTTGCCATTAGGTCGTAGGTTAGACACCTTTTTTGCTTTCTCTTAGTATTGAAGGCAATATAGAGAAGCAATTTGAGTTCATCCCCGTTAAAGCTCTCCCAATTCCAGTCTCTCGAGAAATAGAGGAAGAAGCTATTCTTATTTATAGGGTCTGGGTAACTGATCTGAATTTGCTCTGCCATTGTTTCACCTCATTTAAAATTTTGTAGATGGAATAAATTTACAGGATATATTTAACATATTACCATATTTTTCATGTTTGTCAAATATTTTTTAAATTATTTCAAAAGAGAATGCCCTTTTATAAATGAATAATCTTTGATTAAGCCCGTTTTGTCAGCGTTGATAAGATAAAAAATTATTTTAAAAATAAAAAGTTCTAATATTTTGAAAATTAAATCTATTTAAATCGAGACAATAATTGAGCCTGTCAGGAGAAATTATTAGTTTTAGCAGCCTTTATTTTTGGAAAAAATTCTAAAAAGGGAGGTGTCTATCTGATTTATTAATATGAAGCACTCTAATCCTGCAGGAAATGGACTTCAGAACCTGCAGCTTTGATCAGTACGCTTTCTCTAGCTGGTATTGGAAACAGTCTTTAAATAACCAGGGATTATAGTTAAAAGTAAACCCCTTATAATAAATACCTGATCAAGTTACTGCTTCTTATTAAGGCCTATAAAGAGGAGGCTTCTTAAGAAATTGAATGAATGGGTTATCGAAGATTAGGTCGAATTAGAATAAGGAAAAATAATTTAAGGCAAAATTTGCGGATGGCAATGTTAATTTAGATTGATAAATATATGGGCTATTTAATTGAGATTAGAAATTAGAGTTTGAGCTTATCCTGAAGATCATTGGTGGGTCAACCTGCCACTGTTTTTAATTATTCAATTTGTTTCAGCATAGCAATTATAAAACTGATTCAGATTAGAACCAGCAAATAGAGTGGAGCAAACTAGCAGTTTCATTTTGACTTATTAAGCTTTATTCTATTAGTAGAGAGCTTATATACTGGTTGTTAAGGCAATAAAAGGGTATAAGGATTTGAAATAGTTTCACTTTGTCGTGATTTGAAAATAAAATCTCTAAAAAAGCTGATTTGACAGGGCTTGTTAGGTTGCAGATTAATTGGAGCAGGAAAATTACTTCGAGTTTCACTGTGTCGTCAAAAAGTTTCGTTTTGTCAACAACTGAAAGTGCTGAAAAGCCTGTTAAATTAGGGTTGAAAGCGATTTTTTTTTCTCTACTAATATATAATAAAGAACTACATTTATATATTATAATTAAGCATAGGTATAATATTAATATAGTATATTTCCTAATAATTTAACTTTTAAAGATCAAAACCCCCACATAAAAAGAAAAAACCAGGCTATTTTATTTTATGCGAATAATTTAAATAATGAGTAAAAATTAATCAGCATATATTTGTAAATATTTTCAAATAAATGTTTGACACTAATTACATTTTATGGTATAATATAATTAGAGAAATTGAACAAATGAAAGAATTATTTTTTTGACATTTGGTTTTCAAAATTTTCTTTAAAAGGTAAAATAATTTGATTTAGGTTATTAGATTGGTGTAAAGGGGGTTAGTAAAAGTTATGAAGAAAAATAAGATGGGGCTTAATATAGATAACGGAGTGTATTACCAGTTTAAGGCAGCCTGTAATCTATATAATCTCTCAATAAGCGATGGAGTTGTATATTCCCTGGTTTTGTTCCTGCAGGAAAATGGTCTTCCACTTAATCCAGCTAAATTAGAGGATAAGCTGCAGAGTATGGAAGATGTGTTTCTGCATGTGGAGATCGGCTCAAGGGAAAAACTGTTTCAGAAGCAGAGTAATGTAGTTCAGATGGATAGATGGGCAGAAAGTGTTATTGATATTATTTCAAAGTATAATAGAATTCCGAAAAAAACAGTAACTGAAGAATATGTCTGTCATTATCTTGCTAAAGAACTAATGAATAAATTTTCAAAAGATAAGTATTCTAACTGGGAAAAAGATAAGAATGAGATTGATGAGAAGATTAATTTAATCAAAAAATACAAGTAGCCTGTGCATTTGCGAAAAATAACAGTGGAGAGGTCAGAGCTTGCATTCAATATCCGAGAGCAAATAATTAAATATTTTCATTCGGAATGGATAATTAGCTACTATATTATCCAGAGAGCAGCTTAGATTAGTCAACAAGATTGAAGCTCTAGAATATGCCTTTAAGGCTTGTACGATAAGGGTTATTAAATAGAAAATATGGGCTTTACCTATGATAGAAATGATAAAAAGATCGAAAAGGTCTATAAATTTCCAAAATAATCCTTGACAGCAATTACAGAAAATGGTAATATAGGATTAGTCAATAAAATATTTTTTTATCCACGCTTTTCCATAATTTTACTCAAGAGGATCTGCGTGGAGCCAAACAAAAATTAGGAGGAATTTTAAATGAGTAAAAAAAGTGAAGTTATTAAGAATGGTTCAGGTATTGCTTTTGTTCTAGACAATCAGGATTATCCACCAGGGGCTTTTAAAGAGCTGAAGTCTAAAAAGTATCCGTCCAGTTTTTCGATTAACTACGATAAATCAGATCTTATCAGCCCTGAAGATATGGGATGTATCGATCAGACATCAATTGTCGAGGCAATAAAAAGAAATTTAGTTGACAGAAGTAATTCTTTAGAGAGTAAAGAACGGATGAATAGGTTCGTATTCGAGTCTGTTTTAGAAATGATTGAAAAATATAATGGAACTTATAATGCAGAAGACAATTCTATTACAATGGAAGAAGAGGACTTTGACAGACTAATGGATAGAACTGATAACAGAATTTTTGGATTGGATTATCTTGATATTAAGTTCATACTGGTAAAAGAAAATGGGGAGAAAAAAGGTATTTATCCTCAATATGAATCTATGAATGCGTTAAGAAGTCCAGTAAATCTTTCATTAGGATCAATAATTAAAGATTCCAAAACAAGTAAAAAGCCTTATGGTGAAACTTTCTTTACTGGTACCGTAAACAAAACTATCTCTGAAATTAATAAGAGCATAACCGAAGACGAGGTAAATCTTTTAGATCAGTCATTTATTAGCATCGGAGATTATTTAGCTGGCAAGCAGAAGGCTAAATTCTATATGCGAATTGAATCTGACATTGATAGTGGTAATGTTCCATTTGAAATTGATGTTTATAAGTCTAAAATTAGTGGTGAGATAGCAATTGATTTAAATATCATGTTTAAAAAACTGGACCACTTTAACATGAAAGACAGAGTAAAAGCTATTCATATTTGGGCAGATAAGGACCAAGAATTTGTTGGGGAAGTCGATAGCAGTACATTAAAAGAATATATTGAGTCTAGAGGGTATAAAGCAAATATTTTAGAGGTTAATTCTAAGGAGGATAAGTAAATGATGAATGTTATTCAGGAAAAAGTTGATATGAAACAGGATGTTGAAAGAGCAAAAGAGTTGAAAGAGAAGTTCTTTCAGCTCTCCGATTTTGAAAAAATAGAAAAGCTGGAAGAGTACAGGAAGCTTTTGGCCAATGAGCGTGTTTATTTTAGAGGGTATGATTACTTTAAGCATTTCAAATTCCAGGAACTTGCTAATAGTAATCTCAGAAAAGAATTTTTATATGCTGCTAAAAATGATTTTCTAAAGATAATTAAAAAGTTCAGATCTGGTGAATTTAAAAAGGATCTAAAGCCAAAAGAGAAGATGGCTAGAGTATTCGAGTTGTTGGAAAAATATAGCGAAGAAGAAATTAAAGAGACTGTCGATATTTTAGAAGAGATAACATCTTACTGGAATGCAGAGGAATCAAACGAAGTGATTGAAGAGTATTTGGAAATCTTAATGGATTATAATGTGGAGGTAGTTTTTAGGGATTTAAATGTTAAAATAACGGAAGCAGTATATCCTTTTATGTCTATGAAAGTTAATTGTAAGAGTTTATTGAGTGGTGAATATCTGAATTTCTTTTCGAATCAAGAAATTTATTATGCTGGGCACACTTTAACTTCATCTAATTTCATATTTTATTCTGTCGCTTATTTGATGAGAACAAATAAGTAGTAAAGCTGTTTAGATATAGATTTAGGGTAAATAAAACTAAATACCTCTAGTATATTGAAGCTAGAGGTTTACATATTTAGAGATCAAAAGATTAAAAAAAGGGGGTGAAAAATATGTCTGATTTGTTTTTACCTGGCCGTATTCTGGGTATATTCTGGACTACAGCCAGCTGGTCATCTACTGAAAAAAATATACAGTTGTCAAATAAGAATTATTCAATTATCAAGGAAGTTCAGAATTATCTTGCTAAATTAGGTTTTAAATATACCATATATCAAAGTCCTACTGAAGAAAAACGACCTGGCTATAAATATAATTGTTATAAAATGAAAATTTATAACAACTATATAATCCAGCAATTAAGAGAAAAATACAACTGGAGAGGACAGCGAGAAGAAACCAGATATTATCCTAAATTTGATTCTAAACAGCAGGAAGTTGAATTTTTGAGATATTATATTAAAGATAAAGGTTCTTTTGATTCTTTGAATACTAAGCGAGGTAAGAAAAAAAGATACAGGGTTTGGGCAAATTATAGTTTTGCAGATTGCTTAAGTAAAAAGATCAGTAAAATTGTTGGGGTTAACCAAAATAAACCCTGCCACCACAGCCAGTCTGATATAACAATGACTATATCTTATCAAAGCCAAAAAGATGTGCCTAGGTTATTAAATTTTGTTAATTAACTTTAGAGCTAGGGTGTGTTTTTGGTTGGCAGTTAACATTATAACTAGAAAGGGTGATAATTTTGAATAAACATGAAAATATTAAAGATGTATTGGATGGATTAGACCCAATTCCAGGAGAAATTACTCCTTCAGATGATATGGAATATGATAGAAAATCTAAAGGACTTGAAATAAAAAGACTGGAAGAAGAAAACAATAAGTTAAGAGAAACCATTGTTGAACTCGCTGTTGAGTTGTATAGCAGAAAAAATAAAAATTAGAAGCTTTAAGATTTTAAGATAAGCAATTTACTCAAAATAATATAAAAAGGTGGAGATAAAAGTGATTGAAGAAAATCTGGAAGAATATTATCAGGAAGGCCAACTTGTAGAAGTAGAAATATTGAATGTGAAAGATTTTGGTGCATTTACCACAACCACAGATAAAAACCGTGTAAAAGGTCTAATTCACAAAAGTGAAACTGCCAATGCATTTGTAGAAAACACAAAAGATTATTTTGATGAAGGAGAAGTTCTAAAAGCAAGAATTATAGGTTGGGAACCAGAAGAACGACAGATGTCATTGTCAACAAAAGAATTTAATTTAGAAAAAAAGCCAATAAATAATCATAAAAACAACAGATTATTAAAATTCAAGCGAAAATTAGAAGAGAATGAAAATAGTACAGAGCAAAGTAGCCAGAAAAAAATAAGCAAATCTGTTGAGATAAATGAAAAAGAATTTAACCAGATAGTTAAATATCTCAATGGTAAAATAGGAGTATTAACGCCAAAGGCAAAAGAAAAAATAGCAACTATTATTGATAAGTACGGTGTTTTTCATTTCACCCGCTCTTTAGAAAATATATTGGATGACTTTGAAATTGATTTTGGAGTGATCTTAAGCGAACAAATTAAAAAGGACTTAGAAATGAATCGGTTTGTTGAATACAGTGTCTCTGATCATGCTGTTGAGAACTATATTAAAAGATCAGAAAAATATTTTGATAATCAGATAGAGGATAAGAATAGAGAAGATATTAAAAAGTCTATAAAAGATATGTGTTATCGCGGGCAGGTAATAGTGGAGACGGAAGGAATTAAATATATTAAATACGGGAATTGGTTTCTACCCTGTAATAAGGTAAGCAATGATGATTCTGAAACCTGGGTAATAAAGAGCATGTTAACCTGGGAAATGTTTGAAAACAACATGCAGGAAAAAGCAGACAAGTATATGGCGATGTAATTTAAAATAAGGAGCTGGTGTAAGGTGAATCTTAAAAGTAATGTTGAATGGTTTAATAATTTAGACGAAGATAAAAAATGGTATTCTTTAAGATATTTATTCAGAAAAGAAAACCATACAGAATTAACGAAGCAGGAGAGAAATAAACTGAATAATTTAGAAGTAGAAACAAAACATTTAATTGACAAGGGAAAAGATAAGAACCAGGTGTTAAAAAAGTTGGTTTCTTTAGGTTTGAATAGGAAGACAGCTAATAAACTTTATAATAATGCTCTAAATCATAGGTCTTATATTGCAGATGTTAGACTGATTAATCTAATAGATGATGATTTATTTGATGATTTTATATCATTTTTATTTGATGATTATTATTTAATTGGTAGATATGAGTATGTTTATATTAGGCCATTCACTAATCTAGATAAATTTCCTAAAACAGAACATGCAAATAGAATTTCAAATGTTGTACAGAGAGAATTGATAATGATATTAAAAAGATGTTATTTAATTAGCACTTTAAAATCTAAATTATTAAATGAATTTCAACTTAGTACGGGGAAAACTGAAATTTTTATTAATAAAATTAAGAATAATATTGATGAATTAGAGAAGGCTTATATTATTAAATCACTTATGGCTGTAGAACTCAAATTAAATTCAGTGCTAAGAAATAATAAAATAGAAGACCCATTGGAAAATTTTGAAATGGATAAAATAGTTGAAAGTATTTATAAAAATGACATTGCAAGAGAGTATAAGGATAAAGAACAAGCATTAATGATAAAATATCTTATTAATATGGATCTAAAATTAAACTTGTTCTTAAACGAAGACAACTAAGATAACTTGATGATTTAACAGATTAAAATAGATAATTTAATAACAAAAAAGTGTTTAAATCACTCAGGGAAAGGAGGAGAATAAACAGTAATGAAAGAATATGAAGAGAAGTTAATTGAGTGAAATGAAAAAGCTTTTCAAGAACTTTTTGAATATCAGGGGATTTCACAAGCAATAGTAGTTAGAAATATTATTGCTAAACTTGAAAAGTATGAAGAAGTTGGAATAAAACTCGAAATCTAAATTTTTGAAGAATACCAAAATGATTTAGAAATAACAATAATGTTCCTACAGGAAATACAAGAAAAAATTGGGGTACTAGCTTTTTGGGATGCTGAACAGACGATTGAAAAGGAGAAAAACTTTAGATAGAAAAAAATTTTTAGTTAAAGATTAAGTGTTTTTATATCCACCGTAAAGAGGTTTGAAATTAGTCTAGTTATTAAGATTTCAAAAATATATCCATCATAAGAAGGATTGAACTAAAATTATCAGTTCAAGATGTTTAATCTTTAATTAGAAAGCCTCCCAATTTTTCGGGAGGCTCTTTTGCTTTATAAAATCAACATTCAGGCAGCAACTCTTGTTCCATACGGTTTCAGAAGATTTTAAGTGCTAATATAGACGATCAAGTCATTTATAAAAGAAATTGAATAATTTACAGTCTATAAAGCCTACAGAATAATAATCTGGAGGCTCGTATTGTCAAAAGTTTTATTGATGTTGGTGTATTCCACCTACTTTTTAATCTAAATGGCTGTTTATATACAGGATCTGATATACATTTACTCCAAACCCTACTTTTGCGAAGATTTGTTATTTTATTAAGAAGCAGGATTGGCCATATTTTAATTGAAATATAAATACAATCATTTGCGGAATCTTTGCTTTATCTGTATCAAACTTTACAGAGCTTATAGAAAAGTGTTAAAATTAAGAAAAATTATTAATAAAACAATATCATATAATATTTATTAGTAATTTAAAGATTACTGACTCTTTTTTTATTAAATCCATACTTAAAATAATATTTAGTAATTTGTTAAAATTCAGTTAATTTAAAAAAAGGGGGGTTAATTTATGACTTCTAATTTTAGCGAGACAGAAAATATAAATTTAATATCCTTAGGAGATCATGCTGTCTTATTTTATGAAGAAAATGAAGAGCTTTTACCAGCTGTACATTCTTTTATAAAAAGAAGTTTAAAAAATAATGAAAAATGTATTTACATTGATTCAAAAGATAATCAAAAGAAAATTTTAGCTGAATTAAATATAACATTTAGGAATGCAGATGATTTTTTAAAGAGTGGACAGCTGCAGACTTTTGATGTCGAAGAATTATATGGGGATCCAGATAATTTCAGTGCTGATGATATGATTACTTTAATTGAAACAAATGTAAAATCAGCTGTCAAAGAAGGTTACAGTGGTTTAAGTATAACTGGAGAATTAAAGGGCGTTATAGATTTTAAAGGTGGTAAAGAAGAAATAATTAAATATGAATGGAAGCTGCATGATCAGATTTTTGAAAAATATCCTGTTAATGCTCTCTGTAGATATAATATTAATCTATTCGACAATGAAATTATTAAAGCTGCAGTTGAACTTCATGATTATATAATCTGGCAGGGAAAACTTTATGAAAATCCCTATTATATTGATCCTGAAGGATATAAGCAGAAAAAAGTAGAGGAATATGAAATAAAAAGCTGGCTTAAAAATATTCAGCAGTATCAAAAAAAAGAAGATTTATATAAAGAAGTAATAAATAATAGTCAAAAAAAATATTCTGAACTCTATAATGAGGCACCGATTGGAATTATCAAAACAAGTTCTAATGGTCAGGTAATACAGGTCAATAAAAAGATGATAGAAATAGGTGGGTTTAATACTGTTCAGGAAGCTGTAAATAGTTATAGTGATTTAGGAAAAGATCTTTATTATAATCCGATAAAAAGAAAAGAATTTCTAAGCGAACTAAATAAAAATGGAGAAGTTAAAAATTTTGAATTTAGAGCAAAAAAGAAAAACAGTGAAATAATATGGCTCAATATGAGTGCTAAAATTACTGAAAGAAAAGAAGATGGTAATTTTATTATTGAAGGTTTTGTCTTTGATGTCAGCGAAAAAAAACAGTATGAAAAAAGTTTAGAGAAGAAAAAAGAAGAACTTTCAGCTTATAATCAGCAGCTGCAGGCCTACAATGAGGAAATTACAGCTATGAACGAAGAACTGGAAACATCTTTTGAAGAAATTGAAGAGCTTAATAATCGCTTTGAAAAGATGATTTCTTTAGTCTCTGATATAGATAATTTAAATACAATCTCTGAAGCTGAATTTTTAAATAAAATATTACAGCAGGCAGTAGAAATTGTTCCAGAAGCTGATTTTGGCAGTGTCTATACTTTTGGTGATCAGTATGTTAATTTTATAGACTGCATAGGTTATGATTTAGAATCATTAAAAGAAAATAAAATTGATAATGAGGCTTTTTATAATCAAGTTGAAGCAATAGAAATAATTGATCAGGAAGATATGAAAAATCGGAATCGACAGCATATGAGTAGTGATGATTTTAAGGAGATGAATGAGGTCAGTTTAAATAAGATTAAGGAGATTATGTATTTGGATTTAGAAATTAATGGACAAAAAAAGGCTGGTATAAGTTTAGATATTAAGCTAAATAGTAAAAAAAGCTTTACAAATAGTTCTAAAAAAATATTCTCTGCTTTTTATAATATTGCTTCTTCGTTTTACAAAATGAAAGAATATAATTTTCTACAAAGTAATTTTACTAAAGAATTAATTTCTTCAACAATTAAAATGCTGGAAATGTATGATTTATATACAAGAGGTCATTCTGAAAATGTTGCAGATCTTGCAGCAGAAATCGCAGAAGAAATGAAACTTGATCAGAAAAGAATTGATGATATTTACTGGGCGGGTTTAGTACATGATATTGGCAAGATGTTAATTCCTTTAGAGGTGCTGAATAAAGAAGGTAAATTAAGTGATAGTGAATATGAATTAATTAAAGAACACCCTGTCATTGGAAGTAATGCCTTAAAAAGTTCTAAATCACTACAGCATATAGCCAAATATGTAAGACATCATCATGAAAGGTGGGATGGTGGTGGTTATCCTGATGCTTTGGAAAAAAATAATATCCCGCTTGAATCACAAATTCTTTGTGCAGCAGATGCCTGGGATGCTATGAATTCTAAAAGAACCTATCGGGAGCCCTTAAGTTATAATCATGCTCTGGCAGAAATCAAAGATAATAAAGGGCTTCAATTTGCACCTGCTGTTGCTGATGCACTGTTAAATGTTTTAAATAATTAATTAAAAAAATATATTATTAGTTGAGGAGTTGATAATAGTTGGAACTAGATTTAAATGATATTTTAGATAATATATACGGAGGCGTATATTATGTAGATAAAGACAGAAAAATAAAATATTGGAATAAAGAGGCTGAAAAAATCACAGGATTTTCAAAAGAAGAAGTTATCGGTGAATACTGTTATGACAATATTCTTCAGCATGTAGATGATAAGGGAATTAATTTATGTCATAATGGTTGTCCCCTACATGCCACAATTAATAATGGAGTAAAAAGAGAAGCAAATGTATATTTGCATCACAAAGAAGGTCAGCGTGTTCCAGTAACAATTAGAGTTGTTCCTTTAAAAAATAAAAAGAATGAGATAATTGGAGCAGTAGAATTATTTTTTAAAAACGCAAAAATACAATCTTTAGAAGAGAAAATTAATGAGCTTAAAAAAGATAGTTTTAGAGATGAATTAACTGAAATTAATAACAGAAAATATTTAGAGGAGATTTTAGCTGAAATAATTGCAAGAGAAGATATTAATAAAGATAATATAGCATTTTGTTTTCTGGATATTGATGATTTTAAACATATTAATGATGACTATGGACATATAGTTGGAGATAAGATCCTATCAATGATTGCAGGAACACTAAAGAGTAATCTTAGAGATGCTGATAAAGCCTTTAGATGGGGTGGAGATGAGTTTGCCTTAATATTATTTGATATAGAGAATAACAAACAGCTTAATAAATTATTGGAGCGTCTAAAATTATTAGTTAATGAATCCTTTATCAATCACAACCAGGAAAAATTAAATGTAACAATGTCTTTTGGTGCTACTAAACTTAGAGAAAATGATACAATAGAATCTCTAACCCATAGAGCAGATAACAATATGTATGAAAGTAAAAAGAAAGGTAAAAACATCATTACTGTAACTTGATATTAGTTTTACAATAAAAACCATTGATCTTTAAATCATCCAAGGGGGTAAATTAATGTTTAAAGCATTTAGGAATCTGAATTTAGGTATCAAAATTGGTGGGGGATTTACATTACTGTTAATTATTGCAGCTGTAATGGCTTTTATGGGCTACAG
>Ga0208155_10023_pt1 | contig 35319 bp, 26 predicted proteins | sample Wag4Se2015_1_7_FD_187358 | JGI IMG/M metagenome (GOLD analysis project Ga0208155, IMG submission 187358) | Deep subsurface shale carbon reservoir microbial communities from Ohio, USA - Utica-2 Time Series 2015_1_7 (SPAdes) (version 2) ...
CGGTAACCCATACACTACATGGACTAAAATTAATCCTGGTATAGATCCATATAAGCCAATTGTCTGCATAAATTGAACCAGTGGAAATAATATACTCTGGTAGGGAATAAACATTCCAAATAAAATCAAAGCAAAAAGTGTGTCTGAACCTTTAAATTTCCAGTGAGATAATACATATCCATTGAGTGATCCCAAAATTGCAGAAAATAAAGTAGCTGGAATCACCAGGTAAAAACTGTTAAGTACATTTGGTGCCAATTCAGCAAAAGCCTCTTGAAAGCCAGAAAAGGAAATAGAATTTGGCAGCTGCCACATTGTATTAATTGATACTTCAGAAAAACTTTTTAAACTTGTAGATAATAAAACATACATTGGAACTAAGAAAAATATTGCAAAGGCAACTAAAACTGCATATCTTATCACTTTTTCTTGTGTAGTCATTTTTTCATTCATTGGCTAATCCTCCTTAAAGCTGTGAACCAGATATGGAATAATTAGCAGTCCAACCATCATCAGCAGCACAATCGCAATTGCGGAACCTGTTGAATATCGATTTGATCTGAAGGTTGCTTCAAACATATAAACTGCAGGTATATCTGTAACATTATTTGGTCCACTACCTGTCATTGCATAGATTAGAGCAAAGGCTTTAAGTGAAACATGAGCCAGAACTATAATCGCCGAAAGAGTAATTGGCTTTTGAATAGGAAATAATATTTTAGTGAAAATCTGCCATTTGCTGGCACCATCAATTCTCGCAGCTTCAATTAACTGCTGATCAATTCCTCTTAGACCAGCAAGCCACATAGCCATTGTATAACCTGAATACTGCCAGATAGCTGCAATTATTACAGCTATTAATGCAACGTTAAAACCTAGGAAACTACTTGTACTGGTAAACCAGCCCCACTGTAGATTCTGCAGACCCAGCTGTTCAAAAAGTAGATTTATCCCACGCGGACTATTTGGCAGGCGTCCAGGAGCAAAAATCCAGCGCCAGACAGTACCTGTTACAACAAAGGAAATTGCCATAGGGAATAAATAAAGGTTTTGAAAAAAATACCCTCCCTTGGGCTTGTTATTTAAAATTAACGATAATAAAATTCCAATAGCTAGACAGCCTATAATAAAAAATAAAGTGAAATATAATGTATTCCAAAGATCTGTTTGAAATCTTGACTCCGTAAATAAACCAATATAATTTTCTAAGCCTACATAATCTTTAGCTTTTCTCATGAAATTAGCAAAAGTATCCCAATCAAGCATTGATATTTGTACACTGCGGCTAATAAAACCATAAACAAATATTGCTAAAGTAATTATTGATGGTGATAAAATTGCAAGTGAAGTAAGTGATTCTTTATGTTTTCTTTTCATTTTTATCACTCCATAAATAAATCTTCCCCTCCCGCTTAATTACAGGAGGGGAGATATTACATTCTTTAGTTTATTTTTAATTATTAATGATTTTTACTGAACATATTCCTCATGATTATCTTGGAAGTTTTCAAATGCTGCATCTACATCACCAGTTGTGATAAATTCATTGATAGTATCATTCAAAGCAGTGATGAATCCTTCAGGAGCAGCAGAACCATGAGCAATTGAAGGTGATAAAGTATCTTCTGCAAAATCTTCCATTGCACTTGTTAGATAAGGATCATATTTACTCTTATCAGCATCTAAACGAGCAGGAATTGAACCTTTAATTGGGTTAAATGTGTCCTGTCCTTCTACAGATGCAATAGTTTTCAACCATTTTTCAGCATTTTCAGGATTTGGAGCACCTTTTGGTAAACCAAATGTATCTGTAATTACTATAAATGTTCCTTCAGATTCTGGTACAGGCATCCAGCCAAATTCTTCACCAGGTGTCCAGCCTAAGGTCTTCATATAACCTTCTGCCCAGTCACCCATAATATTAAATCCAGCTTCACCTTCTTGCATTATCTGAGTTGCATCCTGCCAGGTAAGAGCAGAGTGGTCTTCATTCACATACTGCATAATGTCATCAAAGTGAACAAGTGCTTCTCTAATTGCTGGATCATCAGCAGCTGTATTTCCATTCCAAAGACCATTATAGCCTTCAGGACCTAAGGTTGAAACTAATAGTGATTCAAAGATCTGAGTTGCAGGCCACTTATTAGTATCACCTAAAGAAAGTGGAACTACCCCAGCTTCATCTAATTTAGCTAATGCTTCTTTAAAGCTTGCTAAATCTGTTGGAGGTTCAACATTATTTTCTTCAAGTACTGCTTTGTTATAAAACATTATATTTGAACGGTGTACATTAACAGGAACAGAATAATATTCGCCTTCATAAGAAGACATTTCTAAAATCTGTTGATTAAACTTGTCTTTAACTCCCCATTCTTCCAGCAAACCAGTAATTGGTTCCATCATTCCTGTTTCAACATAGGTATTAACTAATTCTGCACCACCATGAACTTGGAATGAATCCGGAGGGTTTCCACCAACCATTCTAGTTTTAAGTACAGCTTTAGCATTAGAACCAGCACCACCAGCAACTGTAGCATTAATGACTTCAACATCAGGATAATCTTCATTAAATAGTTCAATTAATGCATTTAGACCTTCTTCTTCTCCACCACCGGTCCACCAGCTAAAAATTTCAACTTCTCCATCTTGAGCCATCGCTGAAAAACTTGAGACAAAAAGCAAAGCCACCATTAATAAAATACTCAACAACATACTCTTTTTAAATAACATTTCTTTGTCCTCCTTATTTTTTTATTCAGACTTCAACAAATGTTTAATCAGTTTATCAAAATAATATGAACCTATCACCTCCACAAATTTTTCTTGATCTGTAAATTATAGTAATAAAGAAATATTTTTTTAAAAAACTTCATCCAATAATATTATATCATATATATGAGAAATTAAAAGATTATTTTGAAAATTGTTTATAAATTATAAAGAGTATAAACAATTTGCTCCAAAAATAAAAACCAGCCCTTGTAGAAGCTATCTACATAGAAGCTGGTTTTAGCTCATGATTTTTAAAATTAAATACTATTATTCAAATAAAATTCTACTCCATTCCAATATAAGCACCTTTAGCTGCTGGGACAGCATGACGAACATAAAGACCTAAAGTCCCACTGTTGAACTTAAAGTCCGGCTTAACCCATTTTTCTTTTCGAGCCGCTAAAGCACTCTCAATTTCTGCAGCAGATTTTTCTTCTCCATTCAAACCAATGATATTTAGTTTCCTAGCTGGAATATCAATTTCTATTAAATCACCATCTTCAACTAAAGCAATTGGACCTCCATCTACAGCCTCTGGAGATACGTGTCCTATAGCAGGACCACGAGTCGCTCCTGAATATCTACCATCTGTTATTAAAGCTGTGGAAGTATTTAATACTTCATCTGAAGCTATTGCTTCACTGGTATAAAACATTTCAGGCATTCCACTTCCTTTAGGACCTTCATAGCGTATAATTACAGCATCCCCAGAAACTATATCACCTGATAAGACGGCATCTAAAGCTTCCTCTTCGGTATCATAAGCTTTAATTCGACCTTTGAATTGATGCATTTGAGGATCAACTGCTGAATGTTTAACCACAGCTCCCATCGGAGCCAAATTACCTTTTAGTACAGCTAAAGATCCTTCATCATTAATTGGAGCAGAAGCAGAATAAATAACATCATCAGGTAGATTTTTAGGTGCTTCAGATTCCATATAATCTAAATAGCTAAATTTATCGAGCTCTTCTAAGTTTTCTGCCAAAGTTTTTCCTGTCACTGTCATCTGGTCTAAATGAAGATGCTCTTTTAATTCTTTCATTACAGCCGGAAGCCCTCCTGCATACCAGAAATAGTGAGTTGGATATTTACCACTTGTTTTTATATTTGCAATAAATGGTATCTTGCGGTGGATTTTATCAAATTCATCTAATTCTATTTCTATTCCAAATTCGTGTGCAATAGCTGGAATGTGTAAAAGTGCATTTGTTGAGCCACCAATTGCAGCATGAATCATAATAGCATTTTCAAAAGATTTACGGGTGACTATCTCAGAAGGTTTTATTCCCTTCTTAACAAGATTAACTAAGTAATGCCCAGCTTCCTTTGTCGCTTCTTCTAAGGCTGGACTGGTCGAAGGAATTAAAGCAGATCCAGGTAGAGCTAAGCCCAGTGCCTCAGCCATCAACTGCATAGTAGAAGCTGTACCCATAAACTGACAAGCGCCACAGCTTGGACAGGCTGCATACTGATACTGTTTAAACTCTTCTTCGGTGATTTCACCTCTTTTGAGTTCTGCTGAATAAGTTCCAACCATTTCTAGAGTTAAACCATCTGGTCCAGGTGCCATTGAACCTCCTGGTATATGAATCGCAGGAAGATTGAGTCGTAAAATAGACATCAGATGGGCAGGCACCGACTTATCACAGCTGGAAAATAATGCAATCCCATCATAAGGAGCTGCCATTGCCTGAATTTCAACCATATTTGCTATCATTTCTCTGGAAACTAATGAATAGTTCATACCATCATGTCCTTGAGCAATACCATCACAAATATCAGAGGTTGTCATTCTGCTGCCCATTACCTCAATTTCCTTTAGTTCATTTTTTAATATATCTACATATTTATCCAAATGAAAACTTCCTGGGTGACCATTACCATAAGTATTGGCAATTACAATCTGCATTTTATCTAAGTCATCTGCAGTCCAGTCCATCCCCATTCTCAAAGCATCTATTTCTGCTCCCTGTTTTCTTATTTTTTGACTTCTAAGCAATAAAACCATCTCCTAAATATAAATTATCTTTTAACCTTATATAATCTGGCTTCATAAGGCGACAATTTATCATGTTTATAATTAGTATAATTACAAACAATTAGATTTTTTGAATTATTTATTTCTATATCTTTTTTACTTAAATCAATTAACTTATTAGTAAAATTTAATATTATATAGTATATATTATTTTCAGAGCTTCTTTTATAGTAATATATTTCTCTATCTTTTTTTAGCAGGTCTTTATAATTACTATAAGTTAGTTCTCTATTATTTTTTTTAAATTTAATTAATTTCTTATAAAAATTATACACTGAATTAAAATTATTGAGATTATTTTTTACATTTATTTTTTTGTAATTTGGATTAATTTTGAGCCAAGGCTCTACATTACTAAATCCAGAATACTTTTCATCTGACCATTGCATTGGTGTACGAGCATTATCCCTACTCTTTTTTTTAATTTTTTCAAAAAAATCATCTTCTTTGTTCTTTTCTAAAAAGTCATAGTATTTATTGATAGTTCTAATATCATTATAGTCCTTAATAGAACTAAAATCTACATTAGTCATACCAATCTCTTCGCCTTGATAAATATAAGGTGTTCCAGGAAGAGTTAATAACATCATTGCAACTAATTTAGCAGACTCTTCTCGATATTTATCATCATTAAAGAATTTAGAAATTGGGCGTGGTTGATCATGATTAGCAAAATATTGACTTAACCAACCGCCATTTTCTTGTACTTTATACCACGTATTTTGGATATCTTTAAATTTCAAAAAATTTTCATCATTAAAATCATTAAGATGAACATGTTCAAAATGAAATATCATATCTAACTCATTACGATTTCTATTAACATATTTATGTCCATCTTTTGGAGTCACAAATGGAGTCTCACCAACAGTCATTACATCATAATCATTTATAACTTCAGTTCGTAATTCTTTTAATATTTTATGACTTTCAGGTAAACTACTCCATTTTTCAGGGCTATCTGGTTTTATACTATCAGGAAGACCTTTCTTTTTTGCAATAAAATTAATCACATCCATCCTAAAACCATCAATTCCTTTATTTAACCACCAATCAATCATTTTAAAAATATCCTTTTTTACTTCTTTATTTTCCCAATTTAAATCAGGTTGTTTTTTTGAAAATAAATGCAAATAATACTGTTCCCTTGATTCACAGTATGTCCAAGCTGGACCACTAAATCTTGATTCCCAATTATTTGGAGGTTTTCCATCTACAGGGTCTCTCCAAATGTAATAATCAGCATATTTATTATCTTTGCTTTTAGATGACTCTTTAAACCAATAATGTTCATCTGATGTATGATTAATTACTAAATCCATGATTAATTTCATATCTTTTTTATGTATCTTCTCTAATAAATTATCAAAATCATCCATTGTACCAAACTCTTCCATGATTCTATAATAATCAGAAATATCATATCCATTATCATCATTGGGAGATTCATAAATTGGACTTAACCAAATAACATCCACACCCAGTTCTTTAAGATAATCTAACTTTTCTATTATGCCATTTAAATCTCCAATCCTATCATTATTACTGTCATTGAAACTCCTTGGATAAATTTGATAAACAACAGCCTCTTTCCACCATTTTCTTTTATTTTTCATTTTTTCTCTCCTTATCCTTTTATAGCTCCAGCTGTTAGCCCCGCAACTATTTTCTTTTGAAAAACAAAAACTAATAATACTATAGGAATAGTCACAACTACAGCAGCAGCCATTATTTCACCATATGGTATTTGTCGAGTAACTTCTCCCGAAAATAATGCTATTGCAACAGGTATAGTTCTTGCTGCAGGATCTATAGAAGTAAATGTTAAAGCAAACAAATATTCATTCCAAGCTTGAATAAAAGCCAACAAACCTGTTGTAACTAAAGCTGGAGCTGTTAGAGGAAGTAAAATCATATAAAAAGTCTGAAATGGTGTAGCTCCATCGACTTGAGCTGATTGCATTAATTCTTTAGGTAGCTCTCTAAAAAATGAAGTCATTACCCATGTGGTAAATGGTAATGTAAATATCATATATGATAAAATCATACTTGGTATAGCATCAATATTGAGTGTATTAATTACAGCATACAAACCAGATAAAACAGTTACCTGTGGAAACATAGTCATTGCTAATATTGTATATAAAGTTATTTTCTTACCCTTAAATCTTAACTTACCAAGAGCAAAAGCTGAAAATGAACCCGACAATAAAGATAAAATTGTTGTACTTATAGCTACAATTGTACTATTCAACATTCCTCTGATAAACTGATCATTTTTAAAAATATTAATATAATTTTTAAACGAAAAGTCAATTGAATTATCATTAGTATTTCTTGGTATAATTGTAGTTGGAGACATTTGCAACTGTGATTCTGTTTTTAAAGACGAATTGACAGCCCAATAAAATGGAAATACTAAATATACTACAATTATTAATAAAATAGCAATAAATAATATATTTTGAATAATATTGTCTAAATTCTTAATCATTCGTTTTCTACCCCCAGAGTTTTCATATACATTACAGCAAAAATAAAAATAATAATAAATATAATTACACTTATTGCTGAAGCTAAACCCATAGCACGATTTCCAATTAATTGGTAATAGTTATAACTTGCCATTGAATATTTTTGCTGTCCAACTAGCACTTGGAATAAACCAAAAACTCTTAGTGAAGCTAGAGTTCTAAATATTAAAGCTACTGCTAAAGAAGGCTTTAATAATGGAAAAGTTATAGAAAAAAACTGCTTTATTTTTCCAGCGCCATCAACTCTCGCAGCTTCATACAACTCATTCGGTATCAACTGTAAACCAGCTAAAATTAATAAGGCCATGAATGGTGTTGTTTTCCAAACATCAACCATTATGAGTGACGGCAATTGTAATCCGCTCTCTGTTAAAAAAGATATCTGACCATTTCCAATTCCAAATTTACTTAAAAACATATTTAAAAATCCAATTCTGCTTGGGAATAATATCCATTCCCATATTCTTGCTGAAACAACAGTTATTACTGCCCATGGTAATGACATTATTGCCCTCATAACTCCTCTACCAACAAACTTACTATTAACTACTAGAGCAATTATAAATCCAAAAAGCGTTTCAAAAAAAACAGCAAAAAAAGTGAATATAATTGTATTCCATATTGATTTAATAAACTCGGGATGTATCGCTCCTATAATATATTTTTCTCCAGAAAAGGAAAAAGTAGTTAGCTCTTTATACCTTTTTGGTTTTCTTGGAAGAACTTCGAAAGAATATTTATCTTCAGGAAGTTCTTTTATAGTTAATGAGAATAAAGAAGTATAATTATCTAAACCAACAAATTCTGTTTCTTCAACTCCAGCAAAAACCCTATTAGTGAAACTTGTATATACAACTTGACCCAATGGATAAACAGCCACAATTAATAAAATTAATATTGTTGGAATGAGCATTTTATATGCCAAACTTTGTTCTTTTTTAAACAAATTATTAGTAATCTGTGACATCTTAAACCTCCTAAAATTAATCTTAGTTTCCCTCTAGAGGGAAACTAAGATTATATTTGTTTACTATTTGATTTCAAACCCAGTAATATCTTGAATTTCATATTGTAAATTACCTAAGGCTTCTGCTGCTTCTTGATCACCAGTTAGAACAGAATGAACTGACTGGAAAAAGCTGGTAGAAACTTCATTATAGTTAGGCGCAGTCACAGTTGATGGTCTTGGAACTGCATTCATAAATACTCCATATAAATCTTCAAAAAATGGACGCGCTTCTAATACTTCATTGTCTTCATATAATGATTTAATGGTTGGATTATATGATTCTTCAATTGCACGATATTTTTGTGCCTCTTCGGATGCCATAAACATTGCTACATCAGCTGCAGCCTCTTTATTCTGACTATATTTACTTACTGCAAGCTGCCATCCACCTAAAGTAGACGCAGACATTCCTGGTTCATCACCGGGAAGTGGAGAAACATCAAATTTACCTCTAATTGCACTCTCTTCAGAGTTTCCTAAACTATAAATATATGGCCAATTCCTTATAAATGCAGCATTACCGTTTTGCCATATATGTCTAGAACTTTCTTCCTGTAAACCAGTTACAGAAGAAGGACTTATCTCCCCAACCCAAGAAGCTGCTCTATCAATAGCTTTAATTGCCTGATCATTATAAATAGTAATTTCCTTATCACTATTTACAATTTGACCACCATCATGTGATGCAACCCATTCTAAAGCATCACAAGTTAAACCTTCATAAGCATTTCCTTGCCATAAGAATCCCCAGAAATCTTGATTACCTTTTTCTCTTTCTCCAGCTTGAATCGTTGCAGCCATTTCTTCTAGTTTATCCCAGGTTTTTGGAGGGCTATCATAACCATATTCTTCTAATAAATCTGTTCTATAATATAATAATCCACCATCAGTATACCAAGGCATAGCTATTAACCGACCATCTAAAGTGTTATTTTCTACTATAGCATCAAAATGTTTATCAATAATTTTTTCAGCGCCATAATCATTAAAGTCTATTAAATGATCAGCTAATATTCCTGGCCAGACAACATCAACTGTATAGACATCTACTTCAGAACTTTTTGCTTCAAAAAACTGTAGATATAAATCTAATCTTTCAGTTGATGATGAGGGAGTTTCTAATATCTCTACATTAATTTCAGGGTTTTCTTCCATATACATATTTGCAAGATCTTTAGCAGAATCAACTGAATTACCACCTACAGCTATAGTTACAGTATCTTTATTCTGAGCTAACAAAGGTATTGAAATTAATGATATGATAATTAATGATAAAATTGAAATTTTAACTAATTTTTTCATTTTTTTATCCTCCTATATTTTAAGTTTGATATGTTCAAATCCTTCTCAAAAAATTAACAACTATCCCCCTTTTTAAATTTTTTTATTAAAATTTGTGCTTCATAAGGGCACAAATAATAATCTTTATTATTTTTATAATTACAAAAAATCAATTTATATCCTTCAAACATCTCTTTTTCTAACTTTCTTTCACAATCTGAAAAATTTAATATTATTTTAATTTTAGTTGTTTTAGAGGTTCTTGTATAAATGAATATATTATTTTCATAAGGAATTTCGTTATATTTTCCATATACTAAAGAATCAATATATTCTTTTCTTAAATTAATTAGTTCTTTATATATTTTGAATATAGAATCATTGCTACTTCTATCATTTTTTACATTTATTTTTTTGTAATTAGGGTTAACCTTAAGCCATGGATTTCCATTGCTGAAACCACCATTCTTTTCATCTGACCACTGCATAGGTGTTCGAGCGTTATCTCGACTTTTTTCCTTTAAATCTTTAAAAAACATCTTTTTCTTAAATCCCCGATTTAGCATTTCTTGATATTTGTTAATCATTTTCACATCATCATAATCATCAATTGTATCAAATTCAACATTTGTCATTCCAATTTCTTGGCCTTGATAAATAAATGGTGTCCCAGGCAAAGTCAATAACAATGTTGCTAAAAGTCCAGCAGATTTTTCTCTATATTTTAGGTTTCCATATTTAGATAATGAGCGTGGTTGATCATGACTTTCAAAATATTGCGCTATCCACGCATCACCAAATAATTTATTATACCAATCATTTTGTATTTTTTTGAACTTGTTAAGATTATCATTTTTAAAATTTGGTAATTTTAAATGATCAAATTGCACTACCATATTAACTTCTTCTCTAACTTCACTCGTATATTTATAAGCAGTATCAAGATTAGAATATCCAATTTCTCCAACAGTCATGATATCGTTAGGAGCAAAGAGCTCTTTATTAAACTCATTTAATAATGTATGTACTTTTTTTCTATGAGTGTATTCAGGTGCTGAAAATAATTGACTTTCATCATCAAAATCTTCTATATTTATATCTGAAAAATTTTTATCTTTTCCCAAATGGTGAATTGCATCTAGTCGAAAACCTGAAACTCCTAAATCTAACCACCATTTAATTATTTCTTTAAATTCATCCTTTACTTCTTCATTCTCCCAATTTAAATCTGGTTGTTCTTTAGCATATAAATGCAAATAATACTCATTACGCTCTTTGCTGTATTCCCACGCTGATCCAGAAAAAAACGACCTCCAATTATTCGGCTTCTCTTTTTTCCAAATATAGTAATCATCTTTATTATTTTCTTTTTTTATAGAATCTTGAAACCAACTGTGCTCATGAGAAGTATGATTCATAACAAGATCAATAATAATCTTTATATCTCTTTTCTCTGCTTCTTTAATTAGATTTTTGAATTCATTTAAAGTTCCGAATTCTTTCATTATTTTTTTATAATCACTTATATCATAACCATTATCATAATTTGGTGACTCATTAATTGGAGTTAGCCAAACTACATCTACACCTAATTCATTAATATAATCAATCTTTTCTATAATTCCATTTAAATCACCTATACCATCATCATTACTGTCATAAAAACTTCTTGGATAAATTTGATAGACAACTGCTTCTTTCCACCATTCTTTTTTCAAAAGACCCCTCCTTATTAAAAGTATTTACTTCATATTTTTTTCCATAATCCTATTGCAGGATTGTCAATATAAAATATTTCTTCACCATTTATCTGGTTAAATCCATTTTTTAGCTGTTCTAAATTATATTTATTAATTGTTTCATCATAATCTAAATAATTAAAATTAACTGTCTCAATTTCATCTCTGCTGAGCTTAGGAGCAGCTAGTGAAATTTTAAATCTTCCCTCTGAAGATCCATGAATTAAATGAGCAGCAGCAGAAAGATTATTTTTTAAATCATTGTTTTCCTTGAGATAATTAAGAACTCTTTCTGTTCCAACATATCCGTATTTGCGAATAAGTTGGTCAATTTCTCTATCTTCCCCAAATTTATGAATACCGGGGGCAATAATAACCAGCTCCCCGCCGTCAGCTACGGCCATTCTGGTCCTATAAATTGCTTTAGCTCCAATCCAGGTGCTTTTAAATTTATCTTCTTTTAGAAAAACAACAATTTTTTTAGGTTGCTTTCTTATCTTTATAATATTTTCTTTTTGACTTGCGGCTACAGCTTTTTCAAAACTATCTCTATCACTACCTGTAAAAATCCCCTTAATTTTTGTTAGTCCAGTTTTTTTGTCACTAATAGAAGAATTAACTGACATCAAATATAATATTGGTAGTTGGTCTAGAAACTCTTTTTGACAGTAATCATAAAGCTTTCTTACTGGAGAATGATCTTTGCCCATAATATTTTCCATTCCAGCTAAGGCACCTAGAAAATGAGATTTATTAATAATTTGACTACCTCCACAACCAACAACAATATTTTTAGTATAGTTAGCCATTCCTACAACCTCATGTGGAATTACCTGTCCTAAAGAAATTATAAGGTCATATTTTTCAGAGAAAATATTTTTATTTATTTCTAATGGAACAGCATCACTTAGTTGGTTTTGAGAAAATTCTTTCATTTTTTTACTAGGTATTTCCCCCACCTTAATAGTATCATGACGCCAATTGTGTTCTAAAAAATCTTCAGGTGGTATTTTACCAAACATCGATTTAATAGCCTGTTTATCCATTGGATCATGAGTTCCTGAAGCAGGTAAAATATCAATATTCTCAACTCTATCTTTTAATTTAAAGTATAATTTTTCAGTTATAAGACCTAAAGAAGAAGATTTTCGTGTATAATCAGGAGGAATTAAAAGCAATTTTTTAAATTTGTTTTTAGTTATAATTTTAATAATTTTAGTTAAGTGATTTTCTATTTCCTTATTATTCAAATAACTATTTTTATTAACTGAATTAATTTCTAAATTATTCATATTTAAACCCCTAATAGTAGTTTTTTAATATAATATTTGTGTAATAACCTAATTTATTATATAAAACCCTTTATTGATATTAAAAATCTAGTATTTGATATGTGATATATCAGATACATTAAAATTTTTATTTTGGAAATTAGATAAGAATTTATTATTATTTTAGTTCTTTTTTTAATATTATAATATTTAGCAATATATTGCAAATTATTTTCTAAATTTAAGCTCTTTTTTTTATTTTCGCATCTTTAGCAATTTCAACTCGATCAAGATGTCTAAATAAAATTTTATATGCTTTTTGTTTATTATCCTCTATAATTGAATCAATTAAATTAATATGCTCCTCTCGTGAGCTTTCAGAACGCTGGTCATTCAAATAACTAAAAAGCATAGTGAAATGATTAATCATCTTCAAATAACTATCAATTAGATAATTATTATGTGATGCAAAAACAATTTCTTTATGCAGCTGACTATCAAAAACACTGAAACGTTTATGATGACTTTTAATAAATTTATCTCTTAATTCTGAAATTCTCTTTTTACTTATTTGATCAAAATAATTATCTAAACAATAAAGTTCATGCATTTTGCGGACTTCTAAAATATTATTGACCTCTGCTTCGGAAAAGTTTTTAACAAAAAAACCAACTCTAGGTTTGTTTTCAACCAGATCCTCATTTGCCAGTCTCCTTAAAGCATCACGAACCGGCATTAAAGAAATTCCGTGCTCTTCCGCGATCTCTCGAGTATTAAGCTGTTCCCCCAATTCTACTTCCCGATCTAAAATTTGTTTTTTGATCATTGTATAAACCTGATCTGTCAAACTTTTTTTATTAATAACCATAATAACACTTCCTATTTTTTCTGTGATATATCAGATGCTCTATATTACATATTCAACACTGACAAAAAAAGTCCTGCAAGAAAATGAATTTTTTTTAATAAGCTCTCATATTTTCTCGCAGGTAATCATAAATTTTACGTGCAGTTTTACCGCTAATACCATCAACTTCCTTGAGCTGCCAAATCTTTGCTTCCCTAATTTTAGCAAGAGAACCAAAATGCTGCAGCAATGCATTTCTTCTAGTTTCACCCACCCCGGGAATTTCATCTAACATAGAGTGGGTCAGCCTTCGTGATCTAAGCTTTCGGTGATAGCTAACAGCAAAACGGTGTGCCTCATCTCTTACCCGCTGCAGAAGCTGCAGGGTAGGTGTATGGTGAGGCAGCGTAATTGCTTCACTTTCTCCAGGCTTAAATATTTCTTCCTCTCTTTTTGCCAACCCAATGATCGGCAGATCTTCTATTCCTAACAACTCTAAAATTTCATAAGCGGCATTTAACTGACCTTTACCACCATCAATTAATATCAAGTCTGGTAGTTTTCGATCTTCTCGTAACAAACGAGCATAACGGCGTTCGACTACTTCCTTCATGCTTGAAAAATCATCAGGCCCCTCAACAGTTTTGATTTTAAAACGGCGGTAATCCTGTTTTGATGGACGACCATTTTTAAAAACTACCATTGAAGCTACTGAATCTGTCCCCTGAATATTAGAAATATCAAAACCTTCAATATGATAAGGATCATTTTCCATTCCTAAAATTTCTCTAAGCTTTTCAACTGCACCTGAAGTCCTCTGCTTCTCATATTTACTGCGGATATCTTCTTTCTTAAGATTTTGTTCAGCATTACGCTCAGCCATCAGCAGCATTTTTTTCTTATCTCCTTTTTGAGGATATTGAATGCTCACATTTTTTCCTTTAACATCTGCTAATCTCTCAGCTAGGAGTTCCTGATAATTGATTTCTGTATTTAAAAGCAGTTCATCTGGAATTCCAGCTGCCTGCTCATAATACTGCTGCAAAAATGAAGCCATAGTTTCTTCTTTACTTTCTTCCGCAGTTCCCTGAAGTATAAAATACTCCTGCCCAATTAAACGACCATTTCTCACTAAAAGCAGTTGAGCACACGCATTATCTTCTTCTCCCTGAACTAAGGCGACTACATCCTGATCAATATTCTTATCTGTCATTACCTTTTGACTTTCACTTAATTTCTTAAAAGCTTCAAGGGCATCTCGAAAACGGGCAGCCTTCTCAAAATTCCTTTCTGCTGCAGCTTCTTTCATCTTTTTTTCAACCTGCTGCTTTAATTCTGTTTGTCGTCCAGATAAGAAAAGACAGACCTGGTCAATTAATTCGTGATAATCTTCTTTACTAACTGCACCAATACAAGGGCCCAGGCATTTATCAATATGATAATTTAAGCAGGGGCGATCTTCCGGTTCATCAGCCTTTAACTCTTTTTTGCAGCTTCTGAGCTTAAATATATCTTTGATTACATCCAAAGTTTTATATATTGCATCAACATCTGCAAAAGGACCGAAATATTCTGCACCATCATTTTTTACAATTCTGGTCTTAAAAACCCTCGGAAAATCAACATTTTTGGTTACTTTTATATAGGGATAGGTCTTATCATCTTTAAGCCGAATATTAAATTTAGGTTGATGTTTTTTGATCAAATTAGCTTCTAAAATGTAGGCTTCTACTTCTGTGTCTGTTATAATATAATCAAAATCATCTATATATTTAACCAGCATTCTCGTCTTATAAGTTTGATCATTTTTACGAAAATATGATCTAACTCGACTGCGTAAAGATTTAGCCTTACCAACGTAGATAATCATACCAGTTTCATCTTTCATTAGATAAACTCCAGGTTGGCGCGGCAGTTCTTTGAGCTGTGCTTCTATGTGTTCTTGATTAATTTCATTGTCTCTCAATTAAATCACCTTTATTTATATTAGTACTAATAATTTGAATAAATTTATCCACTAACTCAGGATCAAACTGAGTACCTGCACATCTCTGCAGTTCCTTTAAAGCCTCTTCTTCAGTCATTGAGTCTTGATATGGCCTACCGCTGATCATTACATCATATGCATCAATTATAGATAACATCCTAGACAGCATAGGGATTTTTTCACCAGCTAAGCCATCAGGATAGCCACAGCCGTTCCAGTGCTCATGATGGTGAAGAATTTCGTAAGAAATATGAGCAAAATCTTCTAAATTAGATGTAATTCTAAAACCAGTTTCAGTGTGTTTTTTCATCAGTTCCCATTCTTTTTCACTTAATCTATTGGGTTTATTCAATATTTCTTCGGGAACTGCAATCTTACCAATATCATGCATTTGTGTCAATAAGTGCAGTCTATCTTTCTCTGAATTAGATAAACCTATTTCATCCGCAAAATCATTAGCTATCTGGCTCATCCTAGAAACATGCTCTTCTGTTTCTGAACTTTTTTCTTTTAAAGATGTTAAAAATGCAGAGAGCACACTACTTCGGGCACTTTTACGACTTGAAATTTTATTTTTATACATCCGATCTTCTGCTTTACTCAATACCATCATCAAATCTTCTTCTATATCCACTTTAGCAGCATTCCCCAGGGCAATAGAAACAGCAAGTTCTCCCTCTTCTTTTGAAATTTCCTGATTAATTCTTTTAATTATTTCTTCACTTTCTTTAACCGATGTCTGAGGGAGTAAAACAACAAATTCATCCCCACCCCAGCGGGCAATAATATCTTCTTCTCGACATGATTTTTCAAATAGCCTTGCTGCTTTTCTAATCAACTTATCACCTTTTTGATGACCGTAGGTGTCATTGATTAACTTAAGATTATTAAGATCTCCCATAATAATGCTTATTGGAAGCTGTCTTTTGGTATCAATTCTTTTAATCTCTTCTTCTAAAAAGGCTCTGTTATATAGGTTAGTCAATTTATCGTGAAATCCAATGTATTGAATTTTTTCCTGATTCTTTTTGCGTTCAGTTATATCCCAGCAGAATCCATCAATCACAAAAGTTCCATCATCATATTCCTTACTTACTCTTGCATCCATCTCAAGCCACATAATATTCTTGTTTTTATCATAGGCCTGATAGGTGAAATTATTGACTTCTCGATTTTCCTGCATAAGTCTAATAAACTGATCTCTACGTTCAGAATTCACATACAATTCCTTTTTTAAATCATTATAATAATTTACTGTTTCAGAAATTGAATCAAAACCTAATATTTCAGCCATATGGGGATTAATCATTTTTACTTCACCCCTGGAAGTAGTTTTAAAAATCCCTACAGGAGAATTTTCAAATAACCTTCTGTATTTTTTCTCACTTTTTTTCAATCTCTTTTCTGAATCCTTACGTCTTTTTTCATTTATAATCTTTTCAATACCCAGAGAAATATCTCCAGTTAATTCATCTAAAAGCTTTACTTCTGTTTGATCAAAATTATTTTCTTCAGCTGAACAGAAAGACAAAACTCCCCATGGTTTATCAAATGCACCCAAGCAAAAGAAAGCGCGTGAGCCGCAGCTGCTATCTAAAAATGAATTGATTTCTTCAGTTTTGGGAAGATCATTGACTATTAATTTATCATCATCTTTGCTGATTAATTCTTCCTTAAAGTTAATTACTGAGTTATTTAAGTCAATATTATATGTCTCATTCTGTTTAAAATTTTTAGTATTTGGTTCAGAAAATGATAAAACACGAATTCTTTCTAAGTTATTATCAATCCTTCCAATCCAAATATTTTGATATTTACCATAGTCAGCTATAATTTGAACAGCCTCATCCAATAATTTTTTAAGTGATTTTTCTCTAACAATTAGCTGGTTTACCATACTCAATGTTCTATAAATTTCATTCAGCTTTTTTAATTCAGCTTCAGTCTCTCTACGCCTGGTAACATCTCTAAAAACCATCACTGTTCCTTGAATATTACCTGATTCAGTCTTAATTGGAGCAGCACTATCAGCAATATGATATTCATTACCATCTCTTGCAATTAATTTTGTATGATTTGCCAAGCCAACAACTTTTCCTTCTTTTAGAACTTTTTCAACAGGGTTTTTTGCCTTTTCTCCCGTCCTGGCATTAAAAATTTTGAAAATTTCTTCTATATCTTTATTGTAGGCTTCCTCAATACTCCAACCGGTTAAATTTTCAGCAATTGTATTTAATTTTTGGATTCTTCCCTTTTTATCAGTAACTATTAAGCCATCACCAATTGAATTTAAAGTTATTGAAAGAAACTGCTTCTGTTCTTTAATCGTTTCTGCCTGTTCTAAGTTTTTTAAAATAATTGATATTTTAGCTGCAATAGATTTTAATAAATCAAATTCTTCTTTTAAAAAAACAGTCTCATTATATTTTACAGGGTGTTCTGAGAGATAGGATATTTCAATACTCCCAACAATCTGGCCATCAATTTTTAAATCTTCCTGCTGCATCCAGCGGCTTTCCTCAAAGTTATCAGTTTTGTATTCTTCATCATGATAAATTATTCGTGCCTCACAGTCTGCAGGATATTGATAAGAAAGAGGAATTTTATTTACAATCTTATTAAGGGTCTGAGAGATATTCAATTCATTTTCTTCCGCTGCTTCTGAAATTCTATATAATCCGGTAAGTTCTTTGACCCTTTCTCTTAGTTCGAAGTTTAATTTCTGCATTTTAGTAGTGCTGTGGATAATATAAAAGGCTGCAATAATTATTATTAATGCTTCAATTATAAATTCTAGTGGGTTAATATTTAAATTATAGATATCCTGAACCGCTAAAACAATAATTGAAAATACTGTGGAAAAAAGAACTCCTTTTTTACCAAATTTAACTGTAGAATAAATAACAAATAACAACAAAAGAGGCTGCACAACTTCCAGATTAGCAAACAGAGCAATAAACAGCAATACCAAACCTATGCTAAAAATCATAGTCTTAGAATTTAATAGCCTTTTAATATTATCCATAATTAGCACCTCCATTAAATGGTACCCTTTACCTACAGCATTTCTTTCAAAAACTTAGCAGTATAAGAATTTTCATTTTTAGAAACTTCTTCCGGGGTACCACAAGCAACTAGTTCTCCACCTTTTTCTCCTCCCTCAGGTCCAAGATCGATTAGATAATCTGCCGATTTAATTACATCCAGGTTATGCTCAATAACAATTACAGTATTCCCATCCTCACGTAATCGATGCAGCACTTCTAAAAGTTTTTTGATGTCGGCAAAATGGAGACCTGTAGTCGGTTCATCTAATAAATATAAAGTTTTTCCTGTACTCATCTTTCCTAATTCTTTGGCAATTTTAATCCTCTGAGCTTCACCACCAGAAAAGGTAGTTGCCGGCTGACCAAGTCTAATATAGCCTAGCCCAACATCATAAAGAGTTTGTAAGCGGCGGCGGATTGGTTCAATATTTTCAAAGAATTCTACTGCTTCCTCTACAGTCATATCAAGCACATCTGCTATTGTCTTGCCCTTATATTTAATCTCTAAGGTTTCACGATTATAGCGCTTACCATCACATACTTCACATGGTACATAAACATCCGGCAAAAAGTGCATTTCTATTTCTTCTATTCCCTGACCTTTACAGGCTTCACAACGTCCTCCTTTAACATTGAAACTGAAGCGACCAATTTCATATCCACGCTGTTTGGCTTCAGGAGTACTGGCGAAAACATCACGAATATAATTAAAAACCTTAGTATAGGTCACTGCATTAGACCGGGGAGTTCTTCCAATTGGAGACTGATCAATATCTATAACCTTATCAATCTGCTCCATTCCTTCTATCTCATCATGATCCCCTGGATGTAAAGTTGAATCATATAATTCTCGCATCATCTTTCTTTTGAGAGTATTATTTATTAAAGTACTTTTTCCCGATCCAGAAACTCCAGTTACACAGGTAAAGGTTCCCAGTGGAAATTCTACATCAATAGATTTAAGATTATGCTGTCTGGCTCCTTTTATTTTTAGCCATTTATCTCCGGGCTGATACCTATCTTCAGGCACTTTTATTTTCTTTTTGCCTGATAAATATTGTCCAGTCAGAGATCGCTCTTCTGCTAATATATCTTTTAATGATCCTTCAGCAACAATCTCTCCTCCATGCTTACCCGCTCCAGGACCCATATCAATAATATAATCTGCTGCCCTGATTGTTTCTTCATCATGTTCAACAACAATCACAGTATTTCCTAAATCTCTTATATGCTCCAGAGTACTGATCAAACGATTATTATCACGCTGATGCAGGCCAATACTCGGCTCATCTAAAATATACAAAACTCCCATTAAACCAGAACCAATTTGGGTTGCCAGCCTTATCCGCTGGGCTTCACCACCAGAAAGTGTACCAGCAGAACGTTCAAGACTCAAATAATCAAGTCCAACATCGAGTAAAAATCTTAAGCGTTCTCTTACTTCTTTTAGAATTTCTTTACCAATTTTAGCCCGCCTATCATCAAGTTCTACCCCCTCTAAAAATTCATGGGCCTCTTTGATAGTATATGAACTAAATTCAGCTATAGAAATTCCACCAACTGTAACAGCAAGCACTTCCGGTTTTAAACGCTGACCATGACAAACATGACAAGGGATTTCATTCATATATCTTTCCAATTTCCGATGAGCACTTGAACTATCCGATTTCTCCATTCTTTCTTTTAAATAACCAGTAATTCCTTTGAATCTAGTAGTATGATCTCTAGTTCTGCCATAACGGTTGGTGTAAGGAAAGGTTATTTTTTTATTATCACCATAGATTAATTTTTCCACAATATCATCATCTAAATCTTCTATTTTTGTTTCCAAACTAAAATCATATTCATCAGCCATCGCCTCTAAAAGAGCTGGATAATAACGGCTGGATGACCTTGCCCAAGGAATTATCCCACCATCTGCTATCGACTTTTCTCTATCTAAAATTAAATCGGGATCAAATTCTTTTTTTACTCCCAGACCATCACAGTTTTCACAGGCCCCAAAAGGAGAGTTAAATGAAAACATCCTGGGTGACATTTCTTCCAAACTAATATTGTGTTCAGGACAGGCAAAGTTTTCACTATAAGTTGTTGTTTCTCCATCTATCTCATCAATCATAATTAAGCCCTCTGCATATTCCAAAGCAGTTTCCACAGAATCAGCTAAGCGTTCTCTAATTCCACCTTTTACAACCAAGCGGTCAACTATAATTTCTATATCATGCTGAAAATTCTTATCAAGTTTTTCTGCCTCTTCTAAAAGAATTGTTTCTCCATCAACTTTTGCCCTCACAAAACCATCACGCTGAGCCTGAACAAATACACGCTCATGCTCACCTTTTCTGGCTCTAACTACAGGAGCCAGTATCTGAATCTTAGTTCTCTCCGGCAGTTCCAGTACCTGATCAACTATTTCATCAACAGTCTGGGATTTAATTTCTTTACCGCAAACCGGACAATGAGGTATACCCACTCTAGCATAAAGCAGACGCAAATAATCATGAATCTCTGTAACTGTTCCAACAGTTGAGCGAGGGTTCCGACTTGTTGTTTTTTGGTCAATTGAAATTGCCGGAGAAAGCCCCTCAATATATTCAACTTTGGGCTTTTCCATCTGACCTAAAAACTGACGAGCATATGCAGAAAGTGATTCTACATAGCGTCTCTGTCCTTCCGCATAAATTGTATCAAAAGCAAGTGAAGATTTACCTGAACCACTCAAACCTGTAATAACTATTAGATTATCTCGTGGTATATCTATATCAATTTTTTTAAGATTGTGCTCTTCAGCACCTTTAACTATTAAACGTTCTAATCCCATTTTAAATTTTACACCTCTTTATATTTATTAAATACCATATATTAAGAACCGGAATCCTACATTTTTTCCAGTTTTGATTCCAGTTCTTCAATCTCATCTCTAATTTGAGCAGCTACTTCAAATTCTAAATCTCTAGCTGCATCTTCCATTTCAGCTTCCAAATCTATAATTAAATGCTGTATCTCTTTGCTTGTCATATCATCATAATTTTGGCTGTTATCATCAGGGTCTTCGTTGTCCTGGCTCTTATCATAATAACGGCTCTTATCTTCTGAAACTACCATATCAACCGGTTTTACAACATCACGAACTGGTTTAATAATAGTTTCTGGTGTAATGTTATTATCTTTATTATGCTGGATCTGAATTTCTCTTCTTCTTTCAGTTTCATCGATAGCAAACTTCATTGAATCAGTTATTTTATCGGCATACATAATAACCTTACCGCCAACATTACGAGCGGCACGACCAATTGTCTGAATCAAGGCCCGCTGTGAGCGAAGAAACCCTTCTTTATCAGCATCTAAAATTGCTACCCGAGAAACTTCCGGTAAATCAAGTCCCTCCCTCAAAAGATTAATACCTACCAGTACATCGAACTCTCCCAAGCGCAGATCTCGAATAATCTCTGAGCGCTCAATTGTATCAATATCTGAATGCAAATAGCGGACTCGAATTCCAGCTTCAGCCAGATATTCTGTCAAGTCCTCCGACATCTTCTTAGTCAGAGTTGTTACTAAAACTCTTTCTCCATCTCCAACTACCTGCCTTATTTCTTCCAGCAGATCATCTATTTGACCTTTAGTTGGCCTAACATCTATTTCAGGATCCACAAGTCCAGTTGGACGAATTATCTGTTCTACTATCTGCTGGCTGTGTTCTCTCTCATAAGGTCCTGGAGTTGCAGAAACATAAACAGACTGAGGTACAACCTGCTCAAATTCTTCAAAATTAAGCGGTCTGTTGTCCAGAGCAGATGGAAGACGAAATCCATATTCAACTAATTTTTCCTTACGTGAACGGTCACCGGCAAACATTCCTCCAATTTGAGGAACTGTCATATGTGACTCATCAATAATAACCATAAAATCATCTGGAAAATAATCCAAAAGAGCCATCGGTCTGGAGCCAGGTTCTCTACCTGCCAGATGACGGGCATAGTTTTCAATACCCGAACAGAAACCCATTTGTTCCAACATCTCCAAATCATAACGAGTCCTCTGTTCTAAACGCTGAGCCTCAACCAGACGGTTTTCTGCCCGTAATTCTTTTAAACGCTCTTCCAGTTCAGCGGAAATAGTCTTGATTGCCCTTTCCACCTTATCTTCCGGAGTAACAAAGTGGCTGGCCGGATAAATTGTCATCTCATCTATTTCAGCCTCTACTTCACCTGTTACCGTATTTATTCTAGTTACTCGATCTATCTCATCTCCAAAAAGCTCAACTCTAATCGCTATATCTCTATAAGCCGGAAAAATATCAATAACATCACCCTTAACTCGAAAATGCCCACGGGAAGTATCCATATCATTGCGGCTGTACTGCATAAAGATCAGGCTCCTGGTAATCTCCTTGCGGTCCATAATCTTACCAACCTTTAAATCCAGAGATAAATTCAAATAATCATCAGGAGAACCCAGACCATAAATACAGGAAACACTTGCTACAATTAATACATCTCTTCTTTCAAAAAGAGAAGTTGTCGCTGATAGTCTTAATTTTTCAATCTCATCATTGACAGATGAATCTTTTTCTATATAGGTATCAGTCTGAGGCACATAAGCTTCAGGCTGATAATAATCATAATAACTCACAAAATATTCAACTGCATTATCTGGAAAAAATTCTTTAAATTCACTGGTCAGCTGAGCTGCCAATGTTTTATTATGGGCAATAACCAGGGTTGGCTTATTTACCTCTTCCACAAGTTTAGCCATTGTAAAAGTTTTACCAGTACCTGTAGCACCAAGTAGGGTTTGATGGCGATATCCTTTTTTTATTCCTTTAGCCAAATTTTCTATAGCTTCAGGTTGATCACCCTTGGGCTCAAAAGGGGCCTTTAATTTAAATTTTCCATCCTTCACTAAATATACCCTCCATTTTTATTGAAAATACTTCTGTTTAATAAGATCATTTCAACTTTTTCTATATAATTATAATAATTATACTCTTAACTTAGAAAAAAATCAGTAAAATTTAAGACATTTTTAAATAAGTGAATATATGTTTAGTGCTGCTATTTAATTATAGCAATAATCATTACTAATTTAAAGCATTTAATTTTAAATAATGAAAATAGTATAAAAAAAGAGCCCCGCTAAGGACTCTTTTCGTGATTATATCTATTTTACCAATATTTATCTTCATCATAATGGTCATAAAGAATTTCTTCATAACTTTTAGGAATCAAGTTTTTGGATTTTTCTTCTTCATATTTGGGTGCTGAAGCTATTTCTTCTTTGTCTTTGTCTACAAAAATCTCTTTACCCTGCCAGCTAATACTGTGAATCCAATCTGGTGAAATTAAAACAGATTTCTTACCAGCAATCTTCTTTCCAGTATCGACTAGAATATATCTTACTATCCAGCTATCTTCTTCTTCAACAAAGAAATCTTCTATATGACCAAAGTTCTCATCTTTAGCGTGGATTTTATAACCTCTCACTTCTTCCACACTTCTTAAATTTGTTTTAGCTATTTCTGCTTTTTCCTGGGCTTCTTTTTCTTTTTCAATAACTTTAAAATCAAGCAGCTTTTTACGTTCACTTATACCAGCATGAATCAGCTCACTATCACTAGAATGAGTTTTTTCCCAATAATCAGGCCAACCAAAATAATCAATAATTTCTTGCTCTTTCACTTTAGAAATTGGCTCATTCTTTTTGATGCTGGGAGAATCTTCAAGCTGATCTTTTGTTAACTCAACCATAATTTTTTTGTCGTCATAATCAATATTATCAATGGCATGAGTTGAAATCAAAGTTTCTTCTTTTTTTAACCAATTCCCAGTATCAAGGACCAAATAACGAACTACAAACTGTCGTTGATCAAAGTAAAAATCTTCGACTTTCCCTAATTTCGCATCTCGTCCGTGGACCTCAAACGATTTAAGAGAATGTAGCTTTCTTAACATTTTGATCACCTCTTATACTTTTTGACTATATCAAAAGACAAAAATTACAGCTGGAAATCGTATGATTGTTTATTTGGCTTTTAATTATTTTGAGTCTTTTTGTCTACTCTTTAATTATACTATTAATAGTCAAATAATTCAAACTTTATTATCTGGCTTATTATTTCTCTAAATTATATCATTTTCTTCGCGTACTTTTTGAACCATTTCAATATCATCTGTAATAATCATATCTATTCCTTTTTTTAATAGATCAGCTGCTGCTGAAGGATAATTCACAGTATAAGCACAGGTTTCTATTCCCATAAAATGTGCTTTTTCTATTATTTTTTGGTCAAAAGTTAGAAAATGCATATGTAAACTATTAAAGCCGCGTTTGAATGCATAATCAGAAGGATTAATCATTTTAGACATCAATAAAGCCCCAGTTTTAACTGCTGGTTGTAATTTCTTTACCATTTCTAAACTATAGTGATTAAAGGAAGAAATAATAACCTTATCTCGTATTTTAAATTGATCCACAATCTTTAAAACCTTCTCCTCTAATTTAGGATAGTTAAGATAATTTTTTAATTCAATATTGATAGTTTCTAAATCCTTAACAATTTCCAACACTTCTTTTAAAGTTGGTATTTTTTCTTCTTTAAAATCACTGCTGAAAAATCCTCCTGCATTCATCTTTTTTAACTCTTCTAAGGTATGATCTTTAACCAAACCGCTGCCGTTCATTGTCCGATCAATAAATTCGTCATGAATAACTACAACTTCACCATCTTTAGTTAACTGTACATCAAATTCTACTCCGTCCGCTTCTAATTCAACTGCTTTTCTAAAGGCAATTAAAGTGTTCTCTGGATATCCAGCTGCTCCACCACGATGACCAATAATTTTTGTTTGCATTTTAGTCACTTCCTTCTATCATTATTTGCTTAAATTAACTATAATTGAATTCACTTATATAATATAACTTTTTAGAGGAAGCTGCAAATTATATTGTTGGTTATTTCTATAATTATTTAAAATATAATTGTTATTCTTTCAATCCTTGAGTTGCAATTCCTTTAACAAAAAACTTTTGAGCTAAGAGAAAAACAATCAAAGTTGGTATTACAACCATTATTGTCCCAGCCATAATTAAACCCCAGTCACGCTCTGATGCACTGGTAAATAACATTTTTACACCCTGTTGTGCAACTTTCATCTCATCAGAGTTTAAAATAATTAAGGGCCAGAGGTAGGCATTCCACATTACAAGAAAGTTAACTGTTGCTAGACCTGCTAAGGTTGGCCCAGATAACGGAATTAAAATTTGAAATAAAAATCTAAAAGGCCCACAACCATCCAATTGAGCAGACTCCATTAAAGATGTAGGAATAGTTAAAAAATGCTGTCTCATCAAAAAAGTTGTTGTTGCACTTGCTAAAAATGGTAAAACCAAACCAGAATACGTATTTGTTAAACCTAAATTGCTAACAAACTCAAATAGGGGTACTACCCTTACCTGCATTGGGAGCATAAGAGTAAATAAAATTGCAAAAAATAATGTTTTCTTATATTTAAATTGAAAATGTGAAAAAGCATAACCACTTAAAACTCCCAGAGCTAACTTCCCAATCATTACAATAAATGATGCTAGAAGACTATTTAAAAGCAGCCGATCCATATTCACTAAATTCCAGGCATTTATATAATTACCGAAATATAAACGATTGGGAATTAACGATGGTGGATAAGAAAATATCTGGGCTCGAGGTTGAAAGCTAACACTTATTGCCAATAAAATTGGCATTAAAACTACAAAACTAATTGCTATTAAAACTAAATGTATCAAAATTTTATTTATAAAATCTTTTTGAGATTTGCGCATCTCCAATCCACTCCTATTCTATCAAATTAAACTAAAATTATTAATAATGAAATAATATTTTATTGATAATGAACTCCCTTACTTCCAAATTTGAAGTGGAAAAAGGTCACAATTAAAACTAAAACAAGCAAAACAACAGATTGAGCAGCTGCCATCCCTGGTCTGAAGTTAACAAACATATCTCTATATAATTTATAAATTACAATATTTGTAGAATCGGCCGGGCCACCCTGTGTCATAATATCTACAATTCCAAAAGACTGGAAAATTGTAAAGATAATATTCATAATTATTAAATAAAATGTAGTTGGAGAAAGTAATGGAATCGTTATTTTTCTAAAAATTTGAAAAGAATTTGCTCCATCAATTTTGGCTGATTCATAAACACTATCTGGAATCGACTGTAACCCAGCTAGAAAAAATATAATATTAAAGCCCATATTTTTCCAGATAGTAGCAATAATGATGGCTATAAAAGCAAAAAAACCATTTGTTAACCATGGTACTTGAAAATTAAAGAATAAATCTAAAAAATAATTAATATGCCCAGCAACTGGATTTAAAAGAAATACCCAGAGTGAACCAGCAACAGTTGGTGAAATAGCATATGGGATAAAAAAGATAGTTCTATAGATTTTTATTCCCTTCAGTTTTTGATTAACTAACACTGATAATACTAAAGAAATAGCTAAACCACCAAAAATAGAAATCAAAACAAATACAGCAGATCTTAGAAGACTAGCTCTGTAAGATGGATCAGTAAATAAATTAATATAATTATCAAAACCAGCATAGATTCTACGTGACCCAAATGGAGCAGTTCTATATAAACTTAAAACAACTGACTGAATTGTCGGCCAGTATAAAAAAAGCATTAAAATTACCATCGAAGGCAAAATTAATAAATATGGAACAGAAAAATGAGAGTCATAATCTTGTTCTTTCAACTTTTCTACCTCCTCTGAAATGTTTTTATTATAATAAAATTTTAAAATAACTAGAAAAATCCCCCTCCCCAAAAAAATGAGGAAGGGGAGTAATACTCATTAAAATAATTTTCTTATAACTAACTTTAATCTTTATTCATAAAGCGAATTGTATTGTTCTAAGGATCTATCAACTCTAGAAGCAGCTTCATCCATTGCCTCTTGTGGAGTTAAATCATCCTGTAGAGTCTTTTCAACTGCTTCTTCTATAATCTGTCTTACTTCAGGGAAAGTTCCAATCATTGCCCCCTGAGTAGAAGGAGCTGTTTTACTTAATAGCAACTGAAGAAAAGCAGTTAAATGATTTGGGTTTTTGGCAAAAAACTGTCCATTCATTTCATGTTCTACAGCTGCTTTAGTTACTGGGAAATAACCGGTATTTTCAAACCAATATACCTGCTGTTCCATCTCAGATAAGAAACTTAAAAATTCCCAGGCTGCTTTTAATTCTTCTTCTGGATGATCTCTTACTGCCCAAAGGCTAGCACCACCAATTACAACTCCACCACGGTCTACACCCTCTGGGCGTGGAAGGAAAGCTGTTCCTAACTCATATCCATCATTTTTAGCATTTTCAGTAAAGTTAGTAACCTGTGCTGTAGATTCAATCATCATAGCTGATCTACCAGATAAGAAAGCCTGTTTTGCTCCATCCCATCCGCGACCAGGATTTAACATGATACCTTCATCAACCATCTCTTCCCATAGTTCAATAAATCTAACTGCAGGTTCCTGATCTAAATATGATTCAGTTGCTCTTGCATTACGTCCATTCTCATTATTCACAAGTAAAGCATCCTGATTTGCCACCATTTGCTCAACAAACCAACCGACGATACCTAAAGTAAATCCGTAACGTTCAACATCTCCATCTTCATCTCTAACTGTAAGTTTACGAGCATATTCTTTTAACTCTTCAAAGGTCTGTGGAGGTTTATTTGGATCTAAACCTGCTTCTTCAAAAGCATCTTTATTATAATATAAAATAGGTGTTGATGAATTAAATGGCATAGAATTTAGCTGACCATTTACATTATAATAATTAGAAACAGGAACTAAAAATTTACCCCAATCAAATTCTGTGTCCTGTGCAACATCTCTTCCTAACTCTTCTACAGGAATAATGATACCACTATCAACCATTACCTGAGTTCCAATTTCATAAATTTGAATAATATGTGGAGCTGAACCACTTTGTACAGCAGCCTGAGTTTTAGTCAAAGTATCATTATAACTACCTGTGTTTTGTGCTTCAACTATTATTTCATCTTGACTTTCATTAAAGCTCTCTACTAAGTTGTTTACTATTTCACCATTAAAACCTCCCATAGCATGCCAGAATTCAATTGTCACTGGTTCCTGGGCCGCTACAGCAAAAGTAAGGATAAATGTAAGAGCAATCACCATCAAAAAACTTAATTTTTTCATTAAATAACTCACTCCTTTTTTAGTTTTTAGTCAAAAATTTTTAATTTTAACTAATCCCCCCTTATATAAGCTTTTTAAGTTAATAAATTAAGATGTAAAAGATGAGTAAAAATTACAAAATTTTATTATTAGCTTATCATAATTATATATTTTATTAAATTGTTTGTCAATTTCGAATATTATTTCACTTGTATTGATTTGACCCTCCTCGGAGGTTTGCAACCAGATTTTCACTCTATCACCTGATTATTATAATAACACAAACAAATATCTAATATATTAATTTGATGTTAAAGTATTGTTAAAGAATTTAAAGTTTTACTATTTTTTTAGCAGGTCTTTTCAAACTAATAGAGAAATATACTGATGTGGAGTTATTATATTTTCACAAAAAGAATTCAAAATATTACAAACACAGAGGGTAATTAGATTGAACAGTAAGTTTGCTAAAAAATATAGATATTTGGCCTATCTTTTAATTTCTCCATCTATTATTATTGTTACAACCTTTTTGATTTATCCTTCAGCTCAATCACTTTATTTAAGTTTTTTCCGTTCTACTCCTTTTGGCAACAGACAAATTTTTGTGGGAATAGAAAACTTCCACAGACTCCTGACCTCACCTGCCTACTGGAATAGTTTAACACGTTCACTTGTTTTTACAGCAATTACAGTCTTTATTTCAATTGCCTCTGCTCTAATTCTTGCAGTAGTTACTAACAAAAAAATTAAAGGGGCTAAAATTTATAAAAGTTTATTAATCTGGCCTTTTGCCTTTTCTTTTGCTTTTGCCGGTATTATCTGGGGAGTATTAATGCACCCAAATGTAGGAATCATGTCTTATTATATTCAATTAATAACTACCTTTGAATTCAACTGGATTAACAATGGTACAGCAGCCTTTATCTTAATAATTATTGCTTCCAGCTGGAGAATGCTTGGCTATAATTTTATCTTTTTTATTGCTGCCCTGCAGAATGTTTCTCCAACTTTACTCGAAGCGGCAGATATTGATGGTGCCAGTCCTTTCACAAAATTCTGGCGAATTACTTTCCCTTTGATTTCGCCGATAACTTTCTTTTTGTTAATCATGAATACTCTGCAGGTATTCTTTTTAACCTTCGGAGTTGTCGATGTATTAACTCAAGGAGGGCCCGCCCGTGCTACAGACATAGTTACTTATAAATTATTTAGAGATGCATTTTTGAGTATGAGAACTGGTTATGCATCAGCTCAGTCAATTATCCTCTTTGTTTTTGTAGCAATTATAACAATCATTCAATTTAAATATGCTGGCGAGAAAGTATTCTATCAATAAAGGGGCGAATTCAGGATGAAACGAAAAAAATCAACTACAATCTTTATCCATCTTTTTTTAATCATTTCTGTATTTTTAGTTTCATTTCCAATAATTTATGCATTTATGGTCAGCACCTTAAATGTAAATGAAGTCTATACTTCTCCCCCAAAACTGCAGTTTGGAGATAATATGATTAATAATTACCGTGAAGCCTGGCAGCGTTCAAATATGGGCAAACTTCTTTTTAACAGTGCTTTTATCTCAATTGTTACTGCAGTTGGGAAGATTATTCTTTCGCTTTCGGCCGCTTTTGCCTTTGTTTATTTTGGCGATTTCCCTGGTAAAAATATTCTTTTTGTTATGATTTTAATTACACATATGCTCCCATTACCGATTAGAATAGTCCCAACATATCAATTAATGGATAATCTCGGCTGGCTTGATACTTACTATGCACTAACCATTCCTTTTTTTGCTAGTGCTACCGGTGTTCTTTTATTTAAACAATTTTATATGACGATCCCTGAATCACTGCTGGAAGCAAGTTTGATGGATGGAATTACTCCAATGAGATTCCTCTGGTCAATCTTGATACCACTCTCAAAAAGTAATATAGTTGCTCTTTTTACTATCGAATTTATTTGGGTTTGGAATCAATATTTATGGCCTCTTGTAACGACAAATAGTGCTAATGTACGAGTGGTCCAAATCGGCTTAAAAATGCTTATTCCTTCAGATGCCCAGCCGGAGTGGAATGTAATTATGGCAGCGCTGATCATTGGTGTTATACCACCATTATTAGTTTATTTAACTCTGCAGAAAAGTCTGGTCGAAGGCTTTGCTATGCAGCAGGATAAATAATATATAATTAATAGGAATTGTCATTTGTCAAAGGAGGGATAAATAAAAGTGAACTCAATAAATTAATCTTCAAACTGGGGGTGAGTTCAAAAGTCAAATTTGATTAGATCTTAAGTTTATATCGCTGATTCATTTTTCATCACAAAAAGGAGGTGTAATCTTCATTTATTTAAATAAATGAAGAGAATTTATGCTCAGAAAAACAATTATTATTTTAACTTTAGTCACTCTCTTTGCTTTTAGTGCAGCAATGGTTTCAGCTCAAACTATAGAACTAGAATTTTGGCATGCTATGAGTGGTGGCCGTACGGCTGCAGTAGAAAGAATTGTTGATGGATTTAATGAAGAACATCCTGATATTAATGTTACAGCTCAATTTACAGGTAGTTATGCAGAAACATTAACTCAAGGAATCTCAGCTGTACGTTCAGGAAATCCACCTCACATAATTCAGGTTTACGAGGTTGGTACTCAAACAATGTTAGATAGTGAAGCAATTGTTCCTGTTTATGAAATTGCAGAAGGCGAAATTGACTTTGGCAGCGTAATTCAGCCAATTCTTAACTATTATAGTGTTGATGGAAATCTATATTCTATGCCGTTTAACTCTTCCACAGCAATGCTTTATTATAACAAAGATGCTTTTGAAGAAGCAGGTATTATGGGAGCTCCCAATACCTGGGCAGATGTAGAAGAAATGGGTCTAGAAATAATTGAAAGCGGAGCAGCTAATCATGGTCTATCTTTTGGCTGGCCTGCCTGGATTTTAGAACAGATGCATGCTTATCATAATATTCCTTATGCAAACAATGTTAATGGTCGCGAAGGAAGAGCAGATGAGGTATATCTTGATAAGAGATTTGCAAAAATGGTCTTAGAAAGCTGGACTGACATGGTTGAAAAAGATGTTATTGCTTATGGTGGCCGTGAATATTCTGCAAACCAAGATTTCTTAGCCGGTGAAGTTGCAATGTTAATCCAGTCAACTTCTTCTTTAAGCTCGATTATGGAATCTGCTGATTTTGAAGTCGGAACTACTTTCTTACCTCGCTTTGAAGGTTATGGAATCGGTAACTCGGTAATTGGTGGAGCGTCTCTCTGGGTAATGCAGGGACACAGTGATGAAGAATATGCAGCTGTTGTTGAATTCTTTAAATATTTAAGCAGAACTGATGTAACTATTCAGTGGCATAAAGATACAGGTTATTTCCCATCTACAAATGCTGCTGTTAAAACTCTAATGGATAATCGCTGGTTTAGCGATAACCCTAATTATTTAACTGCTTTCCTACAAGTATTAAGTGGTGTACAATCACCAGCAGCTAATGGTGTACTGCTTGGTAACTTTGTAGAAATTAGAGATATTGTCGATACAGCCGTAGAAGAAGCATTTACTGGTGTATCACCTGCCGCAGAAGCTTTAAACAAAGCAGATGATCAGGCAGATAGTGTTCTGCAGGATTATACAGAGCTGTTTGGAAATTAGACTTTGAAGACTATAGAAATATAAATTATAATTTTAAACAAGGGAGCCTGAGCTTTTATGCCTGGGCTCTCTTCTTATAGTCTCTTTATTGATTTAAAAATATTTTTTACTGCTTGAAAGGAGAAGCTGATGAGTGATTTAAAAGATATAAAATTTTTCATTTTAGATATGGATGGTACAATTTATTTAGAAAATAAAATACTTCCAACAACTCTTGATTTCTTAGCGAAGCTAAAAGCAACAAACCGAGATTATATTTTATTAACTAATAATTCTTCAAAAAACAGAAATGATTATCAGCAAAAACTTTCAAAAATGCAAATTGAGCTTCCACCTGAAAAAATTATTAACTCAGGAGAAACTACAGCTGCTTACCTTGCAGATCAGGGAAGGAAAAAGGGAAAAAGAATTTATCTTTTAGGAACAGATTCTTTTAAAAAAGAAATGGAGAGATTTGGTCATCAAATTGTAAATAAAGAAAAAAGCATTCGAGAAAAGCCCGAAAAAGTTGATTATGTAGTATTAGGATTTGATAAAACATTAACTTATAAAAAGCTCTGGGATGCCCATGAGTTAATATTATCTGGTGTAAATTATGTGGCTACACACCCTGATTTAGTCTGTCCCTTAAGAGGAAATAAAACTCAGCCAGACACTGGTGCAATGATAGAACTATTAGCAGCTTCAACCGGTAAAAGGCCTTTGATAATTGGTAAGCCCTCTAAATTGACAGTGGAATTTATATTAAAAAGATTTGAACTTAAAAAATCAGAACTGGCTATGGTGGGAGATCGTTTATATACTGATATGAGAATGGCTCATGAGGCAGGTATTACAGGTATTTTAGTCTTAAGCGGTGAAACTAAAAGAGAGGATCTAAAAGATTTAGAAGACAATGAAAAATATTTTAACTATGTTTTTGAAGATGTAGGAGAAATTATAAAGCGTTTGTGAATTTCTCCTTATCTTCAAATAAAATTTATTTTTCAAAACATGATTGTATAATAAACTTGAACTAATTAAAAAAATAATAAAAAATGCTCAGAGTGGACCAAGCTGTAATATAATTGAATAACTACAAACAATAAATATTACAGGAAGGTGCACACTATTAACTACCTAAATGATACACCAAGTTTTCGAAAAAATAAACACCTAAATGCTTATGATAGCAGTCAAATTGATTTATTACATTCAGAAGTAATGTCTGCGTATACTATTGATGACGCCTAGCTAGAGCTTCTAACACAATTAGAAATGAATTGAAACGTGTTACAGTCTCACCAAAAAAAGTAATAAAACTATTGATATCTATTTCCCTTCTACTGGCCAAACCATTTATGAGAATAAACGTAAAAATTGTGGAACTAAGTTTAAAATATTAGCGTGTCAAGATTTTATAGAACATGTTTTAGACGAATTTTATACCTTAGACAATTCATTTGACTCTATTTATGAAACAGTTAAACGGCATAATAAATTCCCAGATTCAGAGATAGTTTGTCCCAAAACTCTCTACAATTATATAGATGCTAGCCACTCGAAATCAAAAACATTGATCTACCAGTGACACTAAAGCGATCTTCAAAGTCAAACCGTGTTAAGGCAGAATTAAAAGAGACTGGTATCAATATTGAAGAAAGGCCTGAAAAAGTTAATGACCATAGCGAATTTGACCACTGGAAAATTGATACTGTTATTGGTAAAAAACTAAAATTCAATGAGTTCTACTTACTATGAAAGAATGCACAACTCGCTCACAAATCATTCGTAAGATTGCTGACAAAACATCTCATCCAATCCAAGAAATAATGACAAAGCTAATTAAACAAACTGAAGATTTTTTCAAAGTTTTTAAAAGTATTACCATTGACAATGATTATGAATTCTCAGAGTTAGCCAGTATAGAAGAAATAGTTGAAACCAAGTTTTATTATATCCACCTATATTCATCTTGGGAACTAGACACAAAAGAGCATCACAATGGCTTGATAAGAAGATTTATATCTAAAGGTTAAAGGTAGAAAGAATAAATTAATTCTCAATTGAAGCTATTGCTAGAGTTCAAAATTGTTGTAATACTTTGCCAAGGAAAATCCTGTGATTTTAACGACGAATAAAGCTTTTGAAAATAAACTAAAAAAATTCTATAAAAGTAAAATTATTAAAGTTTGAAATTAGTTCAATTTATTATTGTAATTTAAGTTGATTTTTTAAACACAATCTATAATTCTTAAAAGAATATTCTATTTATCATTTAAATAGCGGTATATTGTAGCATCAGAAGTTTTCAATTCATTCGCAACATTGGATATACTATTTTTTAATAGAAAAACTCCTTTTTGATCTAATTCATGAACTATTTGTTTTTTTTCTTCGGGAGTCATTCTTTCAGGCGATATTTTATATTTATTCATTGTATTATTTAAGATAGTATCCACTAAATCATTTATAGAATTAGTAAATTTTTCTGACGCCTGACAATCATTTGTTTCGCTCGTTTTATTTTTTCCTATTAATTGATCTAAAATATTTTTTGTTTCAACAAAAGCATCAATGTCTATATTTATGCACAACATACCAATAATTTCCTCTTGTTCGTTTCTAATAAATAAACTTGAAGATCTTAACTCTTGACCATTTTTGGTTTGTCCTTTGTAATTTGTTTTATAGTTTGATGAATTATTTTCTTTAATTGTTTTTAAAACAAAATCAGTAGAAGGGTCTCCTTTTTTTCTCCCACTAACATGACCATTTTTTATTGCAGTTATAGAGTGTTCTAATTGTCTTAAATCATGTAAAACAATTTCAAAATTATCGCTTAAAATTTCTGAAAGAAATTCAATCATTATTTTATATCTTTTTAAAATGTCATTATCCATTTAAAAAAACTCCTTTCTGTTAATAAG
>Ga0208155_10025_pt1 | contig 33439 bp, 32 predicted proteins | sample Wag4Se2015_1_7_FD_187358 | JGI IMG/M metagenome (GOLD analysis project Ga0208155, IMG submission 187358) | Deep subsurface shale carbon reservoir microbial communities from Ohio, USA - Utica-2 Time Series 2015_1_7 (SPAdes) (version 2) ...
ACTTAGACACTGCTGCACCTCCTGGGTGAAAAAGTATAATGTGAATTAGCTGTCATTATCTACATTATACTATATAATGCTTGTTATTTCTAGCTTTTCACTCGGATAGTATCACGGATTCAGGTATTAGTGAGAATAACAATCTAAAGTAATATTTAATTCGACAAAGTTCTAAATAAATCGGGTGGTACATTTTTCGCTTGACAATAGCAATCACTAAGATTATCACTACATACTGTTCCAGAAAAAATTTCAGCGATAGTTAATACTGCAGCTTCTCCTTTTGCCTGATATTCTCCATTGTCTTTAAACCTTCTTTCAAGTTTAGCAAATCTTCTAATCTCATTTAGCTTAGTAATTTGATAAATTTTAAATACTTTTTCTTCAATCATTTTTGTTAATTCAGTATAAAGTTCAGATTTTAAAGTAGCTTCTTCAAGTACATGGGTTGGAATAATTATGTTATCTTTATATAATAAAGGAAGTAAATAAAGTCCATCAGCAGAATAAAGATTGCCTAGAACACAGTTATCAATAATCAAAGGAGGATTCTTCAACAATATCCTCGACCTCCTCCTTTACCAGTATGTCTTTGATTGATAAACCAACATCAGCTAAATATTCTTTATAAGCATTTTCTGTTATTTTATTTTGTTCATAATTGTCATTTAATATTTCAAGATAACTCTGAGGTATATAAATATCATTTGTAGGAAGAATTAACTCTCTAGAATATCCAAGTTTAGCAAAGGTAGAATTTAAATGAATATTAGAAAACTCATTATATTGATCTTCATCTATTAATTCTAAAACTTTTAATCTAACCAACATCGCTTTAAAACTAACTTTAAAATAATTTTGCGCTTTAATAATTTTATTGATATTAATTACTTGATCACCAACAATATTAAAAAATTTATATATTCCATCTTCAGGCATTAAAAAATGAACAGCAAAATAATCAGCTAGAGTTTCACTTTCATTCCTTTGATTTTTAAACTTAAAAGTATCACAAATAGTCCCGTTTAATTCTTTATCAAAATAATAATGATAAATTTCATGAGCAGCTGAAAAATGCTGTCGCCCCAGAGTATGGGCACTGTTTATAAAAAATAAATAGTTGTTTTTATAATGGAGAAAATAAGCAGATATTGAAGAGTTGTTTAAAGGTTTTTTGGTTAATAAAATATTTAATGATTCAATTAGTTCAAAAATATTAGTAACCGGTTCTTTAAAAAATCCAAGTTTTTCTCTTATTTGATTAGCTCGTATTTTGGCTTTTTGCTCTAATAAATTGGGCATAATTAATCACCTGCTTTCATTATTTCCTGAAGATCATTGAAATTAAATAATAATTTTTTTGTCCAGTTTATATTTTCTTTTTCTTTATCGTTAAGACCATCAGTTCTAAAAGCAATAGATATTTCCTCAAACTCCTCCGGTTCCTCTAAAAAATACATTAAAGAATAACCATAAAGATCAGCCAATTTTTTTAGTAATAAAGAATCAATTTTTTTCTGTCCTCTTTCAATGTTAGAAATAGTTACTCTATTAATACCCGTCAATTCTTCAACTTCTGACTGTGTAAAAGCAGATGACTCACGAGCCTCTTTAAGCCTTTTTCCAATTTCAGTAAAAGTTAATTTGGAAGTCAATATACCCACCCCTTTGTTTTATATTATTACATTATCATTTTATTATAGTTTAATTGTAGCATTATAGTTACAAAATTACAACATTTTTTTATAATATTTTGTAGAATATTTATTTGTTGTATAATAAAATCCCCGGGAATTGCAAAGTAGTATTCCAGTAAGTTGCAAACTAAAATTCCCTATTATTTCTCAAAAACTCACTGCAACACAGGGAGCACTTTGTTGAGGTAAAATAAAAAACTCCCACCAGAATTTTGAGGTTCCAGTGAGAGTAGTAATCTAAATAATATTTAATTATCCTCTTTTTCCTCATCAAAAAAATGATTTATATTCATTGGTGGCATTTGAACAGGTCCAACCTGCATTTCTAAAGTCATATGACTTATAATGCTTCTAATATAAGGAAATAATATAGCTAAAGTGTTTTTCTTAATTATTTCTTTATGCTTTCTGTTATTCTCATCATAATCAGCTAGGGAAAAAATTCCATAGATTTTTAACTTAAGATAAAATGGTTTATTATTATCGACATAGTTTTCATCAAATATATAGCAGGTCACAATTCTTTTGAAATTATCTTGATTTCTTTCAGTATTAAATTCAAAATTTAAATCTACATCAATTTTTTGATTCTGATCTTTTGTGAAGTTTTCATTTTTTTTAAAAACAAATTCATCAATATAATAACTATCAAATTCTAAAACACTTTTATTTTTATTCATGCTGCTAATAACTCCATTTCATTCTCTTCCACCGATTGAGAACTGCTTTTTTTATGTGTTTTAAATGTATAATTTTCATTTTGATTACAAATATAAGCATCAAAAACAGAGACATGATCTTTTTCTATATCCTGTATTTCAATTCCAGCTTCACTCAAATCATTTATTAAATCTTCTTTAGAAACATTATCAAAATATGCATCAAATTCCTCTTCTAAATTGTTTGAATTAATAACCAGATTTTCATTTTGCTTTAATTCTCTTAAACTATCCATCATTAACCCTCCCTTTTCTTACTTCGTCTATAGATTCTTTATCAAGATAATTATTATCAGCTATTGAAATTATTGTACAGTTTGGAATTCTTGATTTGACTAGTGCTTTTCTTTCTTTAGTAAATTTAATATATATATGAGAAATAATAATGTCAACACTAGAATTGTTTTTTATATGTTCAAATAATTTAAAATCATATTCAAATCCACTATTTCCACTATAATTTTCTCGTAAATCATAATACTCTAATTTGTCTAATAACCTATTCCGATATTTATTATATAATTCTAAACCCTCATCAGAAGTAAGATCTAAAATAGAAGTATTTTCTAAATCCACCTCAGTTTTTAATACTGAATAGTTATTATAAGCATAATATTTTTCTTTATTATTCCAACTCTGAGCAATAGCCCATTTTGAAGCAAGTATAATTGGTTCCTCTCCAATACCATCAATAAAGAAATATATTCCATTTCCCAACCAGTGAGATTTATCAGGTTTATAAATAAAATTATCTTTTTTAATATCATCAACATTATTGCTATCTGTACCATGATAAGCAGTTATTGTCGCTGGCATATTTACACCTTTCCATCTCCTTGATTCCTTACTATTAATGTCTAAATAAATTATATATCAAATCAAATAATATTTCAATATTTATTTCAAAAAATTTCCAATGAAATATATTTTAAACTAAATAAATTATTAAATCTACTCAAACCAACCCTGTTCCATCTTAAAATTTTCAATAGCTAACTCTGCAGGTTTAATACTATTATCTATAACATGCCGCTTACCATTATTCACAGAAAAACTACAAACATTCAAACCATCATAACTTTCTGGACTGGAAAAGCTATATATTTCATCTGCTAAAAAAAACAATTGATCAGCAAATAATGACTTATCTTCCCAAATAAGCACATTATAAATAACGCCATCAACAAGCTCTCCATCCTGCCAGGTACCTTCCTTAGTCTTAATCCTATTATAAAGATATTCTACACCCTGACCATTTCTCTGATGATTCTCGAACTCACCTTCATAGATTAAAGTTCCTTCAAAGTCAAAGATTTTAGCCTCACCTTCAACAATTCCTTGCTTGTCAAACTCAGCCTCACAGATCTTATGGCCATCACTATCAAAAACTCTAAATAGCTCATTTTCTGTTTCAAGAATTACATTCCCATCTTTATTTAGAATTTTATCTTTACTGTAAATTTTCGCTTTATCATCAGGAGCCAAAATATTATAAAGTTCAATAGTATCTTTGTTTGAAAGATCCCAAACAGATTTTGACTGCTTTAGATGATACTGAAAGGTAGAATAAACAGGTATGGTAATCAATTCCATCAGTTCATCAACAGCTGGTCGGACAACTGGATAGTTATCGTCTCTTTCCAGCTCATAAGTATTTTTAAGCTTATCAATTATTTTATTCAGCAGCATAAACTGTTCATTATTCATCAGAGATTTAATTGAATTAATCCTGCTAAAAATATTATCACTTATATCTACAAAATCAAAACTATTCCAGAATATTTCCTGCTGGCTATTAAAAGCCTGAGTAATTGCTCTTTCAAAAAAGAAAAACACCATCTCTTTATTTTGCTTCTGCTGCTGTTCTTTTTCTCTTCTCTTCTGTTGTCTTTCAAATCGAAAAAGTGAAATCGCAATAATAGCTGAAACAATAATGCTGATTATAGAAAGATATAAGGTGAGATAACTATTAAGCTGTATTTCTGCAAAAAATTCTCTTTCAAGATTAAAAGAAAGAAATGAAAATATATCCGGTAAGTAATTCATCACAGAAAAAAGAAGCGGAATTACCAGAACAGGAAAAACAATTATAAAAATTACTATTAAAATAATTTTTAACTTAGTGCCAGTAATTCCTCTAGCTGGCCCCAGAGGTGTCCCATCAGCTTCAAATTCTTTGTTGTGAGGACTTTCCAATACAATACATAAAACTTTTTCATCATCAAAATTTTCTAAATCTCTTCTTTCCTCTTCATCTAATTCATTTCTAGCTGAACAAATATACTTTTTCTTTAAGTTAACCGAATAACTTGTGATTTCAACGTCTCCAACATATTCATCTGGGCACTTGTTATTAAGCTTTGAAAATATACATCTCAACAATTTATGATTGAGCTTAGTTAGCATAATTTCAGCTCCAGTCTGTTTTTCTATTTACTACTCAATTTCTCTTCCATAAAATCATCATCCACATATTTAAAAGATTGTGGTGCAGTAAAATCACTCAGACTATCTTTAGAAACAGCTTTCTCGTAAAGGTTTAATTTATCAATTTTCATCGCATAACCCTGATCTTTATCTTTAAAATAATCACTAAAATAATCAAACCCAATACCAGATTCATTCTTTGTCTCCGACCAGATATTTAGTGGAGTATCATTAATTATTTTATCAATGGTAAATTCACCAATAATCTTCCCTACCGGCATAGTACAATAAATGACAACTGATTCTATTTTCTGTTTAAAAATTCTTTTTCTATACTCATATTTCTTTTCTCCAGAAATAATTTTATCTACAAATTCTGGTTTAATCGATAATAAGGCTTTCATTAGCTTGACCTTCCTTTACTATATAGTACTGTCAACTACCTTTACTACAAAAAAGTCAAATCATTAAACTGTAAATATTTTTTTATAAATCTTATTATCTCTCTTCTCTAATAATCTCAGTAATGTCAACATAATCATTAGGAATAACAATATCATTATCTAAAGCCGATTCAAAAAACAGCTTTTTATACCATTGAGTTCCCTGGTAATATTTATACCAGTTGGAATCCAGAAAATCTTCTTCTAAATAAATTTCTTTTACAATCCTGTCATTAAAATCTTCTGGGATAAAATACTGAAAAGCTTCCTCAAGCCAGCGGTGCTCATCATAATCTAAAAACTCATCATTTTCTTCAAAAAGTTCTTCATTTATCATAAACTTTTTCCAGTTTTGAATACGGTCATCTGTTTTTTCTTTTAATACTAAGTTACTAAAAAACTTATTTTCATTTACTTCAGCAACAGAATCATCTTTATATTCTGGATTTTTCTCTAAAAAAGTCTTTAAATGTTTTTTTATTTCTCTAAACGCTTCAGTAAATCTCTCTTTGTTGCTGATTCTCGTTGTTTTATATTCTTCAGAAAAATCGTTGGAACTATCAAAACAATATTTCCAGTTCAAATATGGCATATCCGGATAACTAAATACCTGACCGTGACCATAAGCCGGAAGATATGTATCTTTAGTCTCATATTTAAGCTGATCAAATAATTTATTTGCAAATCCTTTAAGGCCAACATCTTCTTTAATTTTATTAGAAGTGGCAAGCTCTTCTACATCATTGACCTTACTTAAAATACCTGAGAAACCCTGATGAGAAAAAGTATCTGCATAAGCATGAAGAGTAATTCCCAATTTTATGGGATCACCTTCTTTTACAGCTGTTTTAAGTATATCCATAATAATTGGTGATTCTTTTTTACAGCGCATCTTTTTCACAAAACTTTCTCCGTCACAACCGGGAACAAAGTGAAAAGCTGTGGTATTATTAATCATAGCCCCATAATTAAAAGTATTAACTATAAAATAATCATGACAGGTTGCCGCATTAATAATTTTTTCAGAATCGCCGAAATCCTTTTTAAGACCTGAGAGTATTGCGCCATTGTTATCATCAGCAAGGGTTATTTTATTGATTTTAGCGTCATCAACAAACTGGGAAGCATAAGCTATTTTGTGAGCAGTTTCCTTTTCTATTCCAACAGAACGGGCCATGGCCAGCAGAGCATAGAAATGAGCATCTTTTTTCATTTCAAATCACCCTTATTTTTTATTTGATAGATTCTTTAAATGTTTTTTAACAAAAGATAAATCTAAACCTTAGCATCAAAATATCTTCTTTCAATCTCAGGACCATCAATATCATAACTTTTAAATTCCAAACTCAGCACATTAAAAATCCTGAATTTCTTAAGCAGAAAATTATATAAATCTCTATCATGTGTGGAAATAAAAATTTGTTCTGGCCTATTACCATTTAATAATATCGCTCTAATAACATCAATAAAAGAAAAAATATTGATGTCATCCATGTTCTGAATAGGATCATCAAGAAAAACTGAATTCAATTTGCTCCAGTTGTTTTTCAAAACAAAACTCAAGAATAGAGATAATACAACCACATTTATCTGGGCACTGCTGTAAATGTAAGAAGGATTGGCAGAATTAGAATCATTTTTTGATTTCATATTCAAGACTAATTGACCTTTATTATAAGCTGAACTTCGTTTCCAGTCTATTTTATTATAGATCGGCTGCGGATTAATACTTTGATAAATCTTATTCGCAAGATCTTTATAACCATTTAAAGTTTCTTCAGTTAAATCATTAATGACTACCGGGATCTCTTTTTCCAGCTTTTTCAACTCACTAATTTTATCTTCTAAAGTTTTAATTTTTTTAGCTTCTAGTTCTATTTTTGATTTCAATTCCCCTATTTGTTTACTGAGATCAGTATTTGAGAAATAATTAATTAATACCTTTAGTTTTTTTATTGCCTTATTAATGATCTTATTTTCAAACTTTACTTCCTCAATTTTAGTTTTAGCTCTTTTATAATACTTATTAATATTTTCATCTTTAGTTAAATCTAAGTTTTCCAACCTTAATTCATAATCTGAGATAAATTGATTGAATTCAGTCAATCTGGCTTCAGCTTTTTCAATTTCCGATTCTAATTTATTTAAATCATCAAATTGCATTTCTTTTTCATATTGATTAATCTTTTCTTTTACCAATTCTTGAATATCATCTCTATCTTCCAGTCCCAGATCATTGATTTTTCTTTTTAATTCTTTAGATTTTTTAATATTTTCTTTATAATTTTCAACAATTGTTTCTAAATCTCTTTTTTTATTATAAATTTGATTTGTATATTCATTATAATTATTTTCTAGTTTTTTTAGAAGTTGATCTACCTCTTCATCTTTTCTACTGATTACATCTTCTAAATTCTCTTTTTCCAGCTTCCAATCTTTAATTTTGATTTCTTCATTATTTTCTAACTCATCTTCAAGCACAATCAATAATTCATCAGCTTTTATTTTATTATTGCAGACCGGGCATTTTTCTGCAGATAAATTTGTCTGGAAATATTCTTTGCTTAAAGTCAAGATTTTATTTCTCAAGTCATTAAAATTATCTATCTTTTCTTTTACAGTAGTTAATTCTTTTTTGAAATCATCTATTTCCCTTGTGATTTTATTAATTTCTTCAAGATCTTCTAAAAATAACTTCTCTGCTTTTTTATCCAGTTCAATTAAATTTTTGGTCACAATTTTAATAGGTGGTTCGTCATTTATTAATTTTATTATTTTGTTTAAATGCTCAAGTGTTTCTTGATGCTCATTTCTAATTTCTTCATAATTAAGCTCATTATTTAATAAATCTTGCTTATTATAAGTTATATACTCTATATAATTACAGCAGTAAGTAGAATAAGGGTTTTTCTTGTTATCTCTTTCAAGAAATCCCGCTATTTTTTTATCATATTTAATTTCTTCATTTTCATTGTCCCGGATAAATTCTTCTGAAAACTTAACTTGATAATTTCCAACCTTTTTATTTTGTTTTATTTTCTTATTTGCAGGATAATCTTCAAATTTATCATGAAAAATTGTTAGTATACATTTATTATCTAAAAATATTTGTTGTTTAATCATCTAATCATTCCTTTTTAGTCTTTATCTAGATTAGAACAATTTTCTTCCCGACTCCTTGCAATTTAATTGGCCAGCTATTATAATAGAATTACAGTAAGTGAAAGAGGTGGTTCTATGGATATAAATCTAGAAGATATTTTTGAAATTGTCGAAGAACCAGAACACTCAAAAAATGTTTTGTTAAATTTCCAGGAAAAATATAATATTGATTCAGAAGAGCTATATCTTTTCTATCAACAGAATGGAATTAATTATGAAGAGTTACCTGTTACAGAAGAAGACTTTAAATCATGGATTCACCATTTTATTATCTTTAAAGAAAATGGTGGCGATCCCTGGGAATTAAAAGAAGCAGGTATCTGGGAAGAAAGTATTGACTATCAGAACAAGGAGGAAGATTACTCTCCTTGTTCTTTTTTGTTTTCTGGTAATATTTTTTGAGCTTTACAAATTATTTCTTTTATTTGCAAACCTTTAACAGGATGGAAAAGCCACTGCGAATTAGCTGAATTCACAACAACTGCAGTATCAGCACTCATTGCAATAACATCTTCTCCTTTTTCTACTACTCCTGCATCAGTCGCCATTAATACTGACTGAACACAGAAAGATAAACCCCTAGATATCAATGATAAGGTATTTACAATTGTTGATTTTTTGATTTCTCTTGTACCAGGAATTATAATTTCGTTAAAAGGCATTGTTCCCTGGACAAGTTCGATATTATTCTCAAACAACTTCTCCCGCACTTTCTTTTTAGATGTCTCAGGAATAACCTTTTTATTTTTACCATTCTCATCCTTAACACTAAATTCCTGTTTATAAGGAAAAGATACTGCGATAATTTCAATTTCTTGATTAAGTCTTCTTAATTCAAAAACTGTATCCCCATTTGAAGTAAATATAATAATTTTATTTATAGCTAACTCTTGAGCTTTCTTTAATACCAATTCTAAAACTTTATTTGTATTTTTCTGACCTTCCTCATTAAAATAATAAATACTTTTTTCTTCTCCTAATTCCATTAATAATTTCCCTCCTGTCCCTCTATTATTGAATTATAAAGCTCAGCATTTTGATCATGCAATGGATATTTATTTTCAAAATTAATATATTTAATCGCAACAAAAATACTTATTAGCAAATTAAAACTATTGATATCCAATTTTAATTCTGTTGGACTTAAATGATCATTAAGGTTTGATTCAGCAGCAGGATTCGCATGAACCTCCTCATGATCTTTATCTACTCGATATTCCATAAGTTCATCATTATCTTTAGGTTGAAAATGATAAGAAAAGGTAGTTATATCAACTATTTTTTTGTACTGTCTAAATTCAGCATATTCATCAACATCTAAAAAAGCAGTTTCCCAAAATTCAATTTCTTTTGCAGAAATCATCCAGCCCACTATTTCTCCGCTCTCATTTTTATGAATTTTATTAAATAACTTTCCCGCATCCTTCGGTTCAGATATAATACCATTGTTACACATTGTCTCTATTAAGGAATTTATATATTTTTCAGCATTTCTTATCTGCATATTATATTATCACATCCTTAAAGATTACTTTTTGGGTTTACTTTAAAATAGTAGGCCAATTATATTTTTTATGCCTCATTAATTTATATTTCTATATTAGTATAAATTTTCCTGCTTTAATAAAAATTAATTTAATTATTTATTCTATTAATAAAACTTTCAACTTACCCCTGCTCCTTTTTAGAGTGAACTTCATAGCGATTTTTAGTAGTCTCAGATAATAAATAATCATCATCAAAAACTTTTAGAATCAACCATAACTTCTGCTTATCGCCGTCATAAACAATTTTCTCATTCTCTTGATCAAGCTCAATATCTAGACTATACTTTTCTTTAATATTATAAATATCCTCAAAATTAATTTGGTCATAATAATTTTTATTTAAAACATTACTCATCTTTTTTAATTTATTTTTATCTCTCAAACAATCATCCCTAAAATCATTACAATTTGAAATAAAATTGTCCCCAATATCTTCTGCAAAAACAACTGCCTGATTTATCAATTCAGTATTATAGTCAAAAATTTGTTCAAACCAGTACTTATTTTTAAAATATAGATAATCTCCCCAATATAAACAATGAAAATTTTTTGCTAAAGTAAACAGATCATTGTTAATTAAATCAAATCTACCATTATTAAAAAGCATACTTAACATATTAGAACGATTAATAACTTTACTTTTAGAATACTTAGTGAAAAAAACTAATTTCTTTCTCGGAAAAGTTTCCATAACAACAATATATGACCATATTTTATTATAAGATCCATCCTGATATACTTCTTCTGCAGGGGTTAAAGCAATTGAATTATCCAGAGAAGATAAAATTTCTGACAGATGTGGTATATCATTTTTTTCTAAATGCCATAAAGTTTTTTGTTCTGGTGTTAATCCTAAATCATATTCATTATTATTATATTTAGTGAGTTCTTTGATACTATCAATATAAAACCCTTTTAATGCTGTAGCAATATCATTAGAAATTTCTGTTTTATAAATTTCAAAATGAGTATTTCCATTATCAGATTTCTTTTCTGTAAAATAAATATTTACAGTTTCAGTGTTATTGATATGGTCTATTATATTTTGAAAATTTGGCATGTTATCCCTCCAAGTAAATATTACCAGAAAAATTGGTTATTTTTAAGGGTTTATCAATTTTAATATATTTCTTTTTGGATATACATATTATTAAATTATCATTTTTATCTATAACCTCATAAATTTTATAACCAAATAAATTTAATATTGGATTGGTATAGATGAGATTAGAATTCGTGTAAATAATTCCCATAAAGAAAAGTAAAACTCCAAGAGAAGTTATATTTCTTATAGAATTAGAATCAAGAGTAATAAAAGGGATGATATATGTTACCAGATAGTTTAAAGTATCACCAGTTTTTTGAGAAACATTTTTAACCTCAATAGATTTTGGGCTCATATCTTTAATTTGATCAATACTTAATTTCAGAGCATAATTAGATACTATAATTAAAATAAATAAAGAAATTACAAAAAGATTGTTTTTTATAATTGAAAGTTTATCAAAATTAATGTTTTTAATTATAAGTATTATAAACAGTGGAGTGTAAGAGCTTAAAAATAAAATAAATTTTATACCTTTTCTCATTATAACTTCCTCCTTCTGCTCATTTTATAATTTAATTATAATACATATGTTTGCCTGAAGCAAATAATATCTCTTGTTATGATAAAATTTTCAGCAATTGCAAAGTAGTATTCCCGAAAGTTGCAGACTAAAATTATCTTTTGTTACAACAAAATCTATAATAAATTCTAGTGAAACCCGTAAAATCTTAATGAACGAAAAGTGTAAAATATTATTTGATATTCACATTTTTCAATTAACAAAGCAAACAGCATTTGCTGCTGACACTTTTTCTAGCACCAGCTAGAAAAATGAACGGTTTCTCTGCTGGAACCTCCCCGCAGCATCCCGCAGTTAAAATTTAAGAAAGTATTCGGCTTACTCTAAAAAAACAAAAAACTCCCACCTAAAAAATTCTGGTGAGAGTAGTAGTGTAATGATTACTGCATTTAATATTTAATTCAACAAATTTCTGCATATATCGGGTAGTACATGGCACCGTTTAACTTTACAAACAATCCTCAAGACCCTCAGCCTCAAGAATATTTCTGATCTCTTTAACTTCCTGGGCTCTTTTTTTATCACAGATTAGAATAGCATCTTCTGTATCAACTATCACTACATCATCAAGTCCAATGGTAGTTACTACTTTATTAGGACTGTGAATAATAGAGTTAGTAGTATCTATCCCGTAATGTTTACCAATCACTACATTACCATCAGCATCTACTTTTTTAACTCTTTCTAAAGCCGGCCAGCTGCCGAGATCATCCCAACCAAAAGAACCAGGGATAACAAAGATATCATCAGCTTTTTCCATAATTCCATAGTCAATGGAAACACTCTGCATCTTTCCAAATTCATCTCTAATTACTTTTTCAGCTAAATCTGTTCCTAAAGCATTTTTTATTCTCTCTAAGGACTCATACATCTCCGGTAAATGTGTCTCTATATTAGACAGAATACTGCTTAACTGCCAGATAAACATGCCACTGTTCCAGAGATATGTTCCTTCTTCTAAAAACTCTTTAGCAGTACTTAAATCAGGTTTTTCGGTAAAGTTTTGGACTTCAAATACCTTGTCACCATCTATGGTATGTAATTGGTCACCAAAGTGAATATAGCCATAACCTGTTTCTGGGTGAGTTGGCTCAATACCAATAGTAACTAAGTTTTTACCGGTAGCTGCAGTCATAATTGATTTTCTCAAAATATCTACAAATCTTTTTTGATCTTTAATTAAATGATCAGCTGGTAAAACAATCATTGTTGAACCAGGATATTTATCTTCAATTACTACTGAAGATAAACCTATACAGGCAGCAGTATTTCTTTTCATTGGTTCTACTATTATGTTTTCTTCTGGTATTCCATCTAACTGTTTTTTAATTGCTTTTTGATAAGCTTCATTAGTTGCAATAAAAACCTGTTCTAAAGGAACAAGTTCATTTATTCTTTCTACAGTTTCCTGCAGCATTGTTTTTTGATTATCATTTAGCTTTAAAAACTGTTTTGGATGGTCTTTTCTGCTTAAAGGCCAGAATCTGGTTCCTTCTCCTCCAGCCATGATTAGTGCTGTTATCATTTTAGCTAGTTCAGGTGAAGGAGTTTTAACAATAATTTATCTTTTTACATATCCACTCTATTTTAAATCAATTGTTACTCTAAACAATTTAATAATATTTTCTCTCTTTTTTAACAATTTTCTTCCTGATAAGATTTTCCAAATTATAAATTTACTCACTCTTACTAAATTCACTTTTGATGAAAACCAATTAGCAGGCTAAACATTTAATCTATTTCTTTATGTATATTATAATCATCTAGATTCTCCTGAATTTTATAGGCTTCGTCTATATGATAATTTATATTATTAATAAAATCATCCCACTTAACAGTGCTTATATAACTGGGATTTCCATTATATATAATATCACCATTTTTACAATTGTAGTTATTAGGATCTTTAATATTAAACATATTTTTTTGTAGTATACTAAATAATTTATTTGTTAAAAGCATTCTGCAATTTGTTTCACAGCAATTATTAGTATATGTAAAATAATCATAAGAGTTATTAGTGTCTGGAATAACAACTGCTAACATGGCGTTTGTTTTACTTTTAACTGATTCATTATTAGAATTAAGGGCAGATACTTCTTTTAATGAATATGATATTTCACGAGGTATCCATTGATTTATTTCTAATTCAAATTTATTTTTCATATTTTTTGAAATAAGAACAATTGTTAGTGAACTATCTCGAATTCTCTCTTTAAGCTTATTCCAAATAGTCTCTTCGCTTAAATATGATAGGTCTTCTCCTTCTGATTCAGCTTTATAAATATGGTCAGATTCATCAACTTCCTTTTCAATTTCGTCTACATATTCTCTAACTGTACATTCATTCCATATATTGTTCTTTTCACAAAATACTTCGCTATCAGAATACTTGTATGATATAAATATCTTGCGCCCCAAAAAATCACCCTTTCCTTTGCAATTCAACATCTAATATTATAATTAACCAATTAAAATATCATCAAATCACTAATTAAACAACCGTTTTAGTCACTATTCCCTGATTTCCGTTAATATGTCTATAATATTTTCAATAATTTCATCTGAATTTTTAGCTTCATCATTCAAATTAATAATTTTATCTTTTAATTTCTGGTTTAAGTCTGGATAAAATTCATCTATATTAGAAACAATCTCATTATAAAAATCTTTTGCTATATATCCTGTTGCACCAATAGGTAATAATAATAAATTTTTCTCCTTTGCAATTTCAAATTCTTTCCTCATTCCATCAGATTTAACGACTTCTCCATTAACAATTTTATTTCCGAATAAAAATATAGCAATTCCAGCATAAGAAATCATATCTTTACGATAGTCCGAGCACAAAAATGCTCTTTCTTCTTCATCACTAATATTTTGCGGAAAAGGTCGCAAAATTAGATGATTTTTTGAGTGTTTATCTAAATTACTATAAATTTCTTCTAAAGCACCAGAAATCACAGCACTTCCAACACCAAGACCAAAACCTGAAACAATTTTATATTTATTACGTATCAGTTTTTTACTCAAATCATAAATGAAATTTTCGGATTTTTCTTTTCCCCATGAACCATATTCATGAGCAGCTCCTGAAACAAAAACTGTATCACTTTTATATGATTTTTCTATTTTTTTCAGAAAATCAGTTATCTCAGAATACTCCTCAATTAATATAGTATAAATGCTAAATCTTTTCAAATCATTTATAAAAAGTTCCTGTTTCCTTTTTCTATATTCATAATCAGCTTGTTTTTCTCCTTCATTCTTTTTTACTTCTCTTAAAAAACAATAATGTCTTCTTTGATTTTCTCCATATCTTGCTCTTACTCTACTCAATATATAATCTAAATTGGGATCACTAAAACTAAAACCAATAAATAAAAAAGTTTTAGAACAAAGGTCTCCAGCTAAATTGGTCAAAAACGGTTTCATATTCAGATGATATTTTTCATAATCATCTTTCGTTATTATAGCTTTGCTCGGATGATCAATATCACCATGCATTTTATAAACAATTGCATCCCTTTTTGGTTTAGTATTAGCTAATTGGTTGATAGTGTATTTTACATCAGGAGTTTTTCCAGCTTTTTTGATAGAAGCTTCTATTAATTTGTCATAATTAGTAGTCCAATAAGTACTAATAGGTAACTTAGCTAAAATTTTATGATTTTCAGTTATATTTAAATCACGAGAAAATTCATCTAATAAAATCTGATTTATTTTATTTCTATTATATTCATTGCAATGATATTGTGCTAAAGTCACTAGATCATTTTCTTTATCTACATCTAAATTTATTTCTTTAGCTATTGGCCTAAGAAGATTGCTCCAATTCACGTAACCACTACTCATTGACATACCTGCCCCAGCAAATATGGCTAAATTATTTTCTTTTAAATTTTTCAATATTTCGTTATAAGCAATATTTTTATCCATAATTAAAATCACCTTTCTGCATATTAATAAATAGATAAGTCTACACTGAAATTATTAATAGTAATTTTATATAGGGCGTCTAAAGGATATTCCCAATTATTATTTTTTTCTTTCCAAAGTTTATCCCATTTTTTTAATGTTTGATCATTAATTTCTATAAGATGTCCTAAAGGAATATCATATTGAATATTTAAATCAGATCTCGTTGCCTCATTATAAATGCCTCTTTTTATCATATTGTTAGGTCTATAATTAGTGAGTTCCTTTCGTCTAATAATTCTGGTAGCTGCAATCTCTGAATATATCCAGGGAGATGCTGTTCGATTATTAATAGAATCATTAACGCCCAAATTAGAGTTTTGTGTGTTTAAAAATACAACACATTCTACTTTATCTATCATTTTATTTATAGCAGCAGATAACATCATATGAACATGACTGGTAGAATAATTCCTTTTATCATAATCATAACTTGAACTATTAGAATGTTGACAATATTCATTATCAATAATCTTTAGCAAATCATTTGCATAACCCCACATAGATGAATCCACAAATGAAACTATATTATATTTTGCTTTCAAATAACCTGCAAGACCTACTGCTAGTTCTTTATCACGATGAGAATGAGAAATAAATACATCTATATTGTCTAAAGTTGGAAACCAATCTTCTTGGACTTTAGAACCATCAATTTTATCATTATTTGAATTAATATTTTCTTTTAACCCATTTTCCACTTTAATTTTAGTATCCTCAAACATCCGATTTCCAATTGAATAAAATTCATCATAGTCTCTATTTAATTTCAAATTAAAACCTGAAAACATTTCTCAACTTCCTTTCAATATTTTTATTTTAAATCATCAACAGTATAAAATCTTGCTCCTCTTTTCAAATTTTTAATATAGTTTATTTATTGTTCTCCATTTAATATTTTCCATATTTTTTTATAATCTCCGCCAGATATTTCCGCATTTGCACCAGTCTTATTTGGCCATTTATTAGCAGACAAAGAATTCAACCATTTTGTAACATCATCTGAAGAAGAATCATATATATCTTCATTCTCAATTTCATACAAATTACCTAGTTGATTTGCTATACTACGAGGAATATTGTTTTTTCTCATCAAGATAGCTTTATCTGTATTGACACCATAATATATCATAGCTGGCAAGTTTTCTATATCTCTCTTTTCTTTATCTGATAAGTTATCAAAATCTAATCCTGAACCAGGCATTTTCTGTAATGAAGAAAGCCCCCAGGTAGCAGCGTTAATTATTTTTTGGTATACCGCCTTACAACTTTTGGTAATAGCTTCTTGATTTTCTCCACCAAAATAATTTTTAGCTATACTTTTTATTTCATCCCCACTGACCCAGTCATTTATAATATTAGCAAGTGTATCTCCATCAGAACTACGACTGGAACTAATCTTTAAATTATCCTTTATTTCTGGAATTGACAGCATAACTCCCATCAACGATTTTAAATCTCCCTTATTAGAAAACAAATTACTTTTTTCCCAGGAATTCGAATTTAATCCTAATTCTCTAACCCTCGATATAGTATAGGAAATAGTTTCAGGCGAAAATCCTGTAGAATCAGATAACATAGAAGTTTCTTTTTTATCATTAAGTTTACTTCCATATGCTTTAACCGCTTTTAATAATACTTCTTTGTTTGTTTTATCTAAAGTATTATAACCAAATGTTTGTCTTAAAAACAACTCAGCTTCAGTGTTGAAATTGAGCAAATCCTGACTTTGATTATACATATGAGCAATATATTGTAAAAATTGAGACCATTTTGGATTATCATAAAAAACACTTGTTAAATCTAATGATTTATCTGGAGTAACTATTTCTTCAACCATTTCTTTTAAATTTGAAACAAGCTTTTCTGCTGACAAACCAATAAATTCCTTCAATTTACTCATATCTTTATCCATCTTGCTTTTTGCTGGACCAACAGCTATCCCAACCATACCTAAAGTACCCTGACCTATTCTACCGCAGCGCCCAATTAAGTTCCAAAAATCTTTTATCGGCATATGGCTGGTATAGGGATAAGCATAGGAAGCCATTAATATAGTGGATACTGGAAAATTAATTCCCTGGGCAATAGTAGTTGTAGAGACTAAAACTCTAAGTTTGCTCTCTGACATTAACCATTCCATTAAATTTTTTACCTCATCTGGTAATCCAGCATGATGAACACCAATACCTTTTTCTATTAAATCATTTAAAATAAAATCTTCTCCTAATTCAGATGATATATATTTTTTCACTAATTCAATTTCAGGACCAACCTCTATTTCATTTAATTCATCACTTAAACTAGCTGCGATTTTCCAACAAGCTGGTATTGTTCTTCCGATAACTAAAATTCCTTTTCTATCAATAAGCTGTTTACTCACAGCCATAGTTAATTGTCCCTTTGATAGAGCACTTCTCGTTTCATCTATGGGAGTTTCATTACTAATTAAAATATCTTTTTCAATTTGTATCCTCTCATTATTTGTTAAAAGTGTTTTGAACTTTGTTTTCCACTTTCTTGCTCTTCCTTCTGGATGAATGGCGCCAATAATTCTATCATTTGGTTTCCAGGAGACACCAATACTGATATCTTTAGGACTATCCGGATCCAGCCATCTGGCAATCTCATCACTGTTTTTAATGAAAGGTGTTAGTAATAAAAAGTTTGATTTCGAACAATCATTTTTAATGTTTGCCATTAATAATTCATAATTTAAACCCCGATTATCATCTTCCAGATTATGTGCCTCATCGATTACGGTCAATACTAAAGAACTCTTTACTTTTTCCTCCAGTTTATTTCTAATTAATAGATTTAATTTTTCTGGCGTTGTTACTAAAATATCAAATTTTTTATCTTCATTTTGTTGAGAAAGTAAATTTTCTTCAAAAAGATCTACTTCCAGAGCCCCACTCATTTTTTCAACCTTAACCCCAATTGGCTCCAGATCTTTTTTTAATCTCCTACTTATTTGATTTACTAACGCTCTGGTTGGAGCTACATAAGCAATCCAGCCCCCAATTTCTGAAAATTGATTAAGTGCTTGCAGGATCCTGAACTCAGATAAAAGCGTTTTTCCACTTGAGGTCGGCATGTTGATAACAACTGCCTTATGAGCCGGATTGAGCAGCCCATTATCCAGTATAGCTGTTCTCTGGGGATATAATAATTCAAAAACAGGGTTTTTATCTGATTTAGTTATTGATTCAATAAATTTTGTTACTCGAGAATTAACTCTTTGGGTAACCATCCAAATAGAATTTTTTATCATTTGATGTAACATAGAATCCAACATTCTTAAAATTAAATCCATTTCAATATTAGCTATCTTATTTGCACTTTTAATTGCTTTATCAAAATGAAAATCTAATTTTTCTCTAATTGTAGCCGGTTCTCCATTTGTCATATACTGAGCAGTCATTTCCATTATTTTTGCAAGATGATATAAACCAAATAATTCATAAGCTTTGCCCTCAAGGGAGGAAGTATCCGAATCACTTATATAGTTTTGCTCAAATTTTTCCTGTTCTTCTCTAAGCTGTTCAACTAATTTGCAGACCCGATCTAAATCTTTCCAATTCTTTTTTCGAACCAAATATAAAAAAGATAAATAGATTTTCTTAAATAATCTTTTATCCCAGCTTTTTTCATCTTCAATATTTATATCCCAAAGATCTTTATTTTCAATTAAATATCTTCTCCCTTCCTGCCAGCGCTCACCAAGATAAGAATATGTTATTAATTTATAAATATGCTTTATTTTTTCAATTTCATCTTCAGGTAAAGGTAGAGATCTTAATAATATAAATAAATCATGGCATATTTTAGTAAATTCATCATTCTGATAAGAAAAACCCTCGTTTAATGCCTCTCTCTGCAGTTCAATAGCTGCTAACTCTAAAGAATCAAGAACTTTATAGATTAATTCTTCATTTTCTTCAAAATCAAAATCATCTTCTATATCACAACATTTTTTTAGTGAATTATTTATTAATTTATTATCTGCTGAAGCTAAAGCTTGTTGATATTCATTTTGAGAAATAGATTCTAATAACCAGTGTTTTGGTTTTCTTATCATCTTAATCCCCTCGATCCATTATCAGTTTAATCCAGTTATCATTTTCTGCTTTAAACCCTGTATAAATTGCAACTAATTCTATTTTCATTTCTGCTGGAATATCATGATTTAATGCCTTAGCTCGAGCATATAAATCTCTTTTATTAGGATCAGTATCTCTAACTAAAACTCCGATCAGCTTAACTTTATTATGATTGCTACCTGTATATGATGCCAGAGCTTTTTCGCAGTTTCTTTTAAACTCTCCGCCAGCACTAATTGCTTTACCCCAAAACCATCTTACTAAAGCATGGCGTTTTCTATCTTTTAGTTTTAAATCTTCAAGCTGCTGGCTCATTCCTTTTTCCCCGTAAAAAACATTGGGAGGAATATTTTTATCACTAGAAGTTTTCACTTCCCCAAAAACAAAATATTTAGTATTCTCAATATCACATATTCCTACTAGATCTGCTCCTGTCTGACTCGAATTAGGATTTTTTTGATCTCTAGAACCAGCATAATAAAATTTATGGTTTTTATAATCTTCTAAGACACACTCCGCCAGAGCTTCACCTATTCTCCAAGTATCTGGAACTGCCTGAGATTCAAAGATTTCAAGTAGATTACTTGAAGAAAAACCAGTTTCTTCAATCTCTTGAGCTTCTTCAACAAGTTGTTGAGTCCACTGAATATCAAAAAATTGTTCTTTAACTCTATTATGTAAATAATCTTTAAAGTCATCGGTCATAAATAATAGGCCAGTATAAGGAATTGGCTCTAGGTCTTCATCATCTTTTTTATAAATTTCATTTAAAATATTTGACATCTCAGCTTATAACCTCCATCTGGCTTATGTATTTTGATAACTATTAATATAATTCTTTATTAACATAATTTTTCCTGTATAAAAGCAATTCAATTTTTATAATTCATAAATACTTGCTATTCTTAATTTTGTATTGTCAGAATTTATTATAATATGAATTTGTTCTTATTAATCATATTCATTATTAACATCTGATATATTTTCTAATAAATCTTCTATGTTTTCTATTAGGTTAATATGCTTTTCTTTATGTCTACCCTCTTTTACTGGTATCCAATCAATTAAAAACGAACGATAACCGGCTAAATAATTTATTAAATCATCTTTATTAAAAAAATAACTTGATCCAATTTTATTTCTATATAAAAATTTATGTTCATTTAAATAGCTTACAAAAGACTGATTACTTGGCTTATTGTTATATAAAAATAAAACTTTTGAAATATCTTTCTTCCTTTTTCGAGATAATCTAATATTATTTCCAACCACAAATCCATTCAATGATATTTCATTTTCATCTTTAATAGTTTTAGAATAATTTAAACTAAAATCTTTATCTTTTAAAATATAGCTAACTTTCTTGAAAAAATTATTTTTATGTAAATTAGAATTAGTTGAAGAAAATAATAAATCATCTGCATATCGACTGTATTTTATATCTAATTCCCTACAATACTTTTGTAATCTAATATCTAATTGTCTAAAAACTATATTAGATACAACAGGCGAAGTTACCGCTCCTTGTGGCAAAAAATTTTCTAAAGTAACTATACCATTTATTATTTCAATTATTGAATTACCATTTTCAGCTTCGTTAACTTTTATGTAATGATCTAAAGTCTCTTTTATTAAGTCAGATTTAATAGATCCAAAAAAATCTTTAATATCCAATCGAAGATAATAATTTGTTTTATTATTTTTATCATAAATATGCCTTGATAAAAAATCTTTATATGAATAATCTTTAACAAAACCGTATACATGATTAGCAATTGGTATTTTAGATAAAAAATGTTTAACTAGATATTTTTGTATTTTATATAATTGACTATTATTATCAATGCTATAAATTATTCTTTTACCATTATTTTTAGGTATTTCATTTTTTTCGTAATGATTTTCTTTATTTGAGATAATTTCTAATAACTCTTCCTTATCAGTTCCTTCCAATATTTTATTATAAAAATATTGTTCACTATATACTTTAATAAAATCCACCTCAATATATAAAAAATAGGATGAGTACCTTCTCAAAACCCGCGAATGCGGTCTTAATGTGTTAAGCTCAACCTCAAAATACAAGAAGAGTAGCTTAAATTGTAATTACTTATTACCCTGGCTTTATTTTCTGCATATATCAACTAGCCATCCAAATTCCAACAATATCAGGCCATCAATGTGCTTACTAATAGAATAAAAATACATCAGGGTTTCCCATGACATATAACCGGTTTGGGAATTACTACTCATCCTATTTTTTAAAAATTATATAAGACTATTGATCTTATCCAACAAATTAGTTAATTCAGGAAAAACATTTTCAAATTTTTCTTTACTAAACTTTTTATTATGTCTATCAAAATAATAATTTAAAAATCTAGTCATCCATCCATCTGTTTTACTAAAACTACCCCATACTCTTTCCACAATTTCAAGTATTTCTTCTGCTTCTTCAGTTTCAAGTTCTCCCTTATATTTTTCTATAAATTCATTTTTCCTATCAATATTATCATCATTTTTTCTATACTTGAATTTTTTCTGACTATTTAATTTTCCTTTTACCATTAATCTAAATATGGTGACTTGAAATTCAGGGTCTTTTGTATATTTATCAAATATTGTTTTTAGATCATTACTTAATGATTGATCATTTTCATCTTCTATCAAAATCCACTTATAAAAAATTTCATAATTTGTTTTATTTATTAAAATTCCTTCTATAGTTGTATAATTTACAAAAATATTATATTCCATAAAGTAGCTTTTTATTTGGTCTTGCAGATAATTAAATTCACCTAAATCTTTTCCAGTATATAAAAACTTATCAAAGTCATAATCTTTATTTAGTAGACGTTGAATTCTTTTATGGTGTTTTAAAATTCTTTTTCTTCCAGCACCATATAGATATTTTTCTTTGATTTTTATATTATCATTTGAATCTTCGCTTTTAATCTTTAATAAATTTAAATCTTTGTTTCTTTTTTGAACAACAAATTTTTTCTGACTATATTGTATAACACTATCCATATCAACTACAAATAAATGTGGAACAGCATAAGAATTCTCATTTGGAGTTAACAAAGCTTCTTTTTTGATTTCCGATAAATTATGGTAGAATTCAACTTTACTTAAAAAAGGATATAAAGTCAAAATATTTTCATTTAAAAATAACTCTAAATCGGAATCACCTTCTAAAAAGACAATTGCTTTAGCAAATAAAAGACTTGCTTCTCTATCAGTTATAATATTATATTGATTTTCTAATTGAGTAGTTTTCATTTTCGAAATACTAGAATAGTTATCTTTTAATCTAAAATGAAATATATTTGAATTCTCTTTTTTTAACAAATGTTTTGTAAATCTTGGAGAATGGGTAGCTATAAAATACTCAATACCACAATCAGTACTTTTTGCAATTTTTTTTGACAATCTATCTATAAAATTATTATGTAACCCCATTTCAGGTTCATCAATCAAAATTATTGGTTCAGCCAACTTTTTTTCAGCAATTTTTTTAACTATATCAATCACTATTTTCAAATACTCAAATAAGTTTGTCCCATCAGAATAATAATCAAAAGCTTTATTATCTTTTTTGAGAGTTTTCCCACCTAGATGTAATTGTGATAGAATAGTGAAAATTTCCTTTGTGTTAAATTCTTTTAAGTTTATCTTTTCATCTTTTAGTTTTGTTTTTAAAAATTTAATTATCATTTCATTTTCTCTATTAATTAATCTATCTTGATCAGCATTGGATCCGTTTATTAAATCTGAAATAAAACCATTTATTTTTGTTTTAGATTTAACATTTAATCTGCTTAAATCTCCAATTATATTCCAAAGTAATTGCCAATCGGAGGGATCAATATTATTAGATCTAAAAAAATAAAAAGGATATAAATGTTTTAATGCTCTTCTAATTTTAAATTTTTTATTCCAGTTTGGCTTTTCATCTTTGTATTGTTTTAAATTTAAAACAACTGTATCATTCGTTAAAAAATCAAATCTATCAACATATTCATCCAAATCTTTTGAATATCTATTTTTATTATGATCAAAGCCCTCCATTGTTAATAAACTCAAATCATATTCAACTGTTATTTCAAAATATTGACTATATGGATTATTTTTATCATAAAGTTCTTCATTGAAATTATCTTCTGTTAAATTACTATAAAAATAATCTAGGGCTTTTATGATATTTGTTTTACCTGTACCATTTTCTCCAATTAACAAATTAAGATCATTAATGTTTAATGATATATCTTTAAGGGACTTACAATTTTTGAATTTCACAGACTTAATAGCCATACTTATCATTCCTAAAAATATATTATTGTAAATCTCTTATTCATTCTACTGGAACTCTCACCATTAAAAAGTATCCATTGTTAATTATAATATTAAAAGTAATTTTAGATTGACTCGTTTTTTGTTTCGTTATCATATTGTTTTAATTCCTCAGCTGCAGATTTAGCATCTTCAAAACTAACATGAGGTTTTAATTCAACAATTTTTTTTGCAATGTCAATATTGTCAGTAATACCTTCAGTATTTCTAACATATAAAGCAGTTGCTACCTTTTCAAGTTCTTTAACAGATTTATTAGCTAATCTGTCAACTACAAAACTAAGTTCTCCATTATATTCTCTGATTAAATCATTATATTTGTTCTCCAATAAATCAGCTCTTTTGCTCGGTTTAAATGAAGCACCAAAAGGTCTACGGGGTTCCATTACTATAAAATCATCTGCCCTTAAAGCACCAAGTTCATCCCTTAAATCAAAAGAAAATGGCCCATGTTTATATAAAATGAAATCGTAGTTTAAATCTATATTGAAAAATTCTTCCAAAAAATATGTGCATTTTTGTATATGAGTTTCTCCAGTCCAGCTGCCTGCATCCTGCATTTTACGAATTAAAGCAACAGTTAAAGCCTTCTTTTCCTGGATATTTAACATTTTAAATATCATCCTCCTTTAAAATTGCCTTTTTATTAGCTTCTAGCCATTTATCTGCATCTTCTTTTAAATTAGAATTTATAAAAACAAAATCCACTTTCACAACTGGAATATTATTTAGAGCATCAGATATGTTAACAGAAGATTCAACTTCTCCGTTATTTAATAAAACAGGAAAATCATATGTACCTCCGGTAGGATGATAACTATCATATCTTACATTCTCTTTCCCAAATTCTTCTTTGGCAGCTTCATAAATAGCTGTATTTGGATCAATGTTAATCTCCATATCGCCCGGATTAGGAGAATATAATACTTTAAAGTGATTTCTTTCTAAAATTCTTTTTGCATCCTTATGACCTGGTTTATCCTCATTGTTTAATGCTTCCCGCATAGCAACTAAGATTTTATTATCAGTTAAATTTAAATGAAAATCCAGATCGTCAGTAATTTTATCTTTTCCCAGCCAGGATTTCATAAAATCTTTTAAATGTATATCATAAATTCTTCTAACCCGATGCATATAAACCTGAGTAAACATATAATATCTGGCCAGTAATAAAGATTCGGCTGTATGAATCCCTCCAATTTCAATCCCCAGTGCTGGTTCTTCAGTATCTGCATATTCTTTGGGTAAAATTCTTAAGGTATCAATTAAACGAAAATGATCAAAATTTCCATAAGCAACCCCAGCATGATAAGAATCTCTTAAAAGATAATCAATTCTATCTACACCAAAAGAATCACCAGTTATTATTTCTGTTAAGATGCTTTCCCAGTCTGAAAAAGTAAGGTCAGGCAGTTCTTTAGGCCCGACTGCTAATTTTTTAATATCATCTGTTCTCAAAGGTGGTGTCATTTCCTGCCAGATTTCTTCAAGCTCATCTATAATATTTGCAGTAAAAGTTTCATGACTGCAGCCTTCTTCCATAAGTTCTTTTTTTGCTGCATGTGAAAAGGGAATGTGTCCAAGATCATGACATAAAGCAGCCATTCTGATAACTTCTTTCCAATAATTCCTTTTGACTGAATCATTTACTTCCGGAAATTTATCTTTTATTTCATTATGAATATTTTCCGGGTCAGTAACAACATCATAAACTCTACTTGCCAGTTCCATGACACCTAGTGAATGTTCAAAGCGATTATGAGTTGCTCCTGGGTAAACTAGATATGTTAATGCTAATTGGTGAATATAGCGCAAACGCTGAAATTGCGGAGAATCTAAGACTTTCCTTTCTTCCGAAGAAAGTTTAATAAAAGTATGTATAGGGTCTCTAATCTCATGAGTTAGCTTCATATAATTTCCCCTTTCACATTAACTACTTTATAAACAAATTATAAAACAAATGTTCACAAAAAGCAAGCTTGTTTTTAATTTTCTGAAAATAATTTTTCCGATTAACTTTCCTCATTAACTAATCTAATGGAAGATAGTCTGCCACATAAACAAGTGACAGCCCACTAATTATTATGATTGGAGTTATCATAATACAGTAACATAATTAAATCAACTCTTAGAAAATTATCAATTTTTTACAAACAATCCTCAAGACCCTCAGCCTCAAGAATATTTCTGATCTCTTTAACTTCCTGGGCTCTTTTTTTATCACAGATTAGAATAGCATCTTCTGTATCAACTATCACTACATCATCAAGTCCAATGGTAGTTACTACTTTATTAGGACTGTGAATAATAGAGTTAGTAGTATCTATCCCGTAATGTTTACCAATCACTACATTACCATCAGCATCTACTTTTTTAACTCTTTCTAAAGCCGGCCAGCTGCCGAGATCATCCCAACCAAAAGAACCAGGGATAACAAAGATATCATCAGCTTTTTCCATAATTCCATAGTCAATGGAAACACTCTGCATCTTTTCGAACTCATCTCTAATTACTTTTTGAGCTAAATCAGTACCTAAAGCATTTTTTATTCTCTCTAAGGACTTAAACATCTCAGGTAAATGGGTCTCTATATTAGCTAGAATACTGCTTAACTGCCAGATAAACATCCCGCTGTTCCAGAGATATGTTCCTTCCTTTAAAAACTCTTTAGCAGTGCTTAAATCAGGTTTTTCGGTAAAGTTTTGGACTTTAAATACCTGGTCACCATCTATAGTATGTAATTTATCACCAAAGTGAATATAGCCATAACCTGTTTCTGGATGAGTAGGCTCTATACCAATAGTAACTAAGTTTTTACCGGTAGCTGCAGTCATAATTGATTTTCTTAAAATATCTACAAACCTTTTGTGATCTTTAATTAAATGATCAGCAGGTAAAACAATCATTGTTGAACCGGGATATTTATCTTCAATTACTACTGAAGATAAACCTATACAGGCAGCTGTATTTCTTTTCATTGGTTCTACTATTATGTTTTCTTCTGGTATACCATCCAATTGTTTTTTGATTGCTTTTTGATAGGCTTCATTAGTTGCAATAAAGATCTGTTCTAATGGAACAAGTTCATTTATTCTTTCTACAGTTTCCTGCAGCATTGTTTTTTGATTATCATTTAACTTTAAAAACTGTTTGGGATGGTCTTTCCTGCTTAAAGGCCAGAATCTAGTTCCTTCTCCTCCAGCCATAATTAGTGCTGTTATCATTTGAATCAACTCCAATTAAAATTCAAGAATATTATTTTAATAGTTCCTTATATAAGTTAAAATATGCGTCTCCCATTTTTTTAACGGTAAATTCTTCGTTTACTCTCTTTTTTGCATTTTCTCCTAGTTCTTTTCTTAAAGAACTGTCATTCAATAATTTTTTTATTGCATTATGTAATTGATCCACAGAATTAGGTTCTACAATTATCCCTGTTTCTTGATCCTTATTTGCATAAGGAACTCCAGTTGGTAAATTGGTTGAAATCACTGGTTTACCACATGCCTGGGCTTCTAATTGAACAATACCAAAAGCTTCACTTGGAGCAATAGAAGGTAATACAAAAAACTTGCTTGCATGATAATATGCAGCTAAATCTTCATCCTTTACAAAACCAAGAAATTCTATATTATCATTTAAATCCATACTATTAACCAAATTTTTTAGTTCATTTTTCAATGGACCTGTTCCACCAATTAATAATTGAGCGTCAATATCTTTCATAGCTCTTATTAAAACTTCAATACCCTTATAATATACTAAACGACCAACAAAAAATATTATTGGTTTGTTATACTTATTTTTAATCTCTTTTTTCTTTTCTTTTGTATAATCAGTTAAATTAAAATCTTCAGGGTTAATACCAAGTGGAATAATAGTACATTTTTCTTTATATTTTTTTAGAAAAGAAGAATTCTCTATCATATTAGGAGAGGTGGTTACTATTTTATCAACTTTATTTAAAAATTTTTCTAAAAAAGGTTTATAAAATTTTAAAATATTTTTTTGTTTAATAATATCGCTGTGCCAGGTTACAATTCTTTTACCTCGAGGATTGACCATTAAATCTGAAACTACTCCTAATGGAAACGGTGAATGATAATGATAAATATCAGCACTAATTTTCTTTAATTCTAATGGGAACTTAGGGGCAACTGGCATAGAAAAATATCTTCCAATACTTGCTGATCGTATTACTTTAGTACCTTCGATATTTTCTGTGCTTTTTTTAAACTTATCATTAGCAACTAATACATTCATTTCTAATTTATCACTTAATTCATTACTAATATCATAAGCTACCTGCTCCACTCCTCCAGTAAAGGGATAATATAATTTATTGATTTGTAAAATCTTCATTTAATCACAACCTAACAAATATACTTATTTAAAATTTTAAATATGTTATAATTACTCGCTTAAAGAATTTAATAATTGAAAAAACAGAAATACTTAAAAATAAAATAATATTTAAAAATATATTTTTATGTAATAATTTTTTTTTAAACAACCTATAATAATTAGATAGTTCTCCTACTTCCATTCTTAATAAATTTGAAGATAATCCTTTTTCACCATATGTTCTTTTTAAATCACCGCAGATTACTAGTGAACTCAATATTATTCCAGACTTATATTTTCTAGCAATATTCAACCATAAATAATAATCCTCAGAATATTTTTGGTTAATATTAAAACCATTAACTTCTTCAATTATTTTTTTTTCAACAATTACTGTAGGAGTTAAAAAAAAATTTTTAAATAATAAAACATAATAAGAAACTGATTTGAATTTTTTCTTAGAATTATCAAAATTATTATTAATTAGTGAACCAATCATTTTTAATTCTTTATGTCTTTCTAAATAATCAATTTGTATTTCTGTTTTTCGAGGTAACCACTTATCGTCAGAATCTAAAAAAGCAATATATTTCCCCTTTGCAAGTTCAAGACCTTTATTTCTTGCAGAAGAAGGTCCTTTATTTTTTTGTTTAAACAAAACAAAGCGAAAATTGGCCTTATTAACTAAAAATTTTCTAACTATATCAAAAGATTCATCTGTTGAGCCATCATCAATTATTATTAATTCTAAATTTTCATATGTTTGATTGAAAACTGATTTCAACGTGCCTAATATAGTTTTTTCAGAATTATACATAGGTATTATGACACTAACTAATGGTTTCATTATAAGACCCCTTAATAATTTTAATTGATATTCAAATACTTAAATCCAATGGATACTGCTGAAGTTGGAGATCATCTCAACCAGCAAAGCTCTTAGATGAGCTTCTGCGGGAGTAGTATTCAAAGAAAATTTCACTAAATGCGACAACTCTCTTGACAAACACCGGAAATCAATTTATACAACTAACTGGATCGAAAGAGCCAATAAAGAAATCAGAAAAAGACTTAAAACAATGAACAGTTTATCTAATGAAAAAGCAGAAGAAAAAATACTATTTCTTAAGATTTTAGACTACAATTCTAAGTGGTCAGAACAAAGATTAAAAGGATTTTTAGCTGCTAGAGAAAAGCTAATTCACCTATTTGAAGAAAGATGTTAATTTGTTTACACAAAATAATTGACGTTACCAAATATATATGATTACTTAAATATTTTATAATAAAGTTTTATTAAACTATCAAAATTCATTATTCTTAACATGTTTTTAATTAAGCTTTTAGAATAAAACAAAGGTAAATCTTTAAAAGATAGGTAAACATTTTGAAAAGTGTTCATCCATTTTCTTCTAGCTTTATAATTTTCAATACATCTTGTTATATATGTAGAACTTTTATTAGATATTCCTCCAAGTCTCATATTAGTTAATATTTTATTAATATAAATAAATTTATATTCATTAAAAAAGGCTCTTAAAATAAATTCATAATCTGCACATATATTATAATTTGTATCAAAAACTCCAATTTCATCATATATATCTTTACTCACAAATACAGTAGGATGATTAATCAACATCGATTTTTTAATTTTTTGTTCATTGATTTCATTATAATCTTTTAAATCTTTATATAGATATTCTTCAGATTCAGTCCAAAATTTCATGCCACCATGTATTATTACGCTTTTATTTGTGTTTTTATAAGCACTAATTACATTTTCGATAGTTTTAGACTCATACCAATCATCACTATTTAAAATCCCAATTATTTTACCATTAGCAATATTAATTCCTTTATTCATTGCATCGTAAATTCCATTATCTTTTTCAGAAATAAACTTAATTTTTTGAGGATACCTTTTTTGATAATTTTTAATAATTTTTATAGTATCATCTGAAGAATCACCGTCTATTAAGATATATTCAATATTTTGGTATGTTTGATATAATACTGATTCTATTGTTTTTTTTATATATTTCTCACTATTATAAGAAATAGTAATTATAGAAACTAATAAATCACTCATCATTAAAATCCTCCATCACCAATCTTTTTCATTATAAAATTCAATCCAAATTTCTTTTGTTTCCTTCCTAATTTTATAAATTTGATCTTTTGTCAATCTCTTTTTAAATATATCAACAAAAAATTTACTATTTCTTTTGATCTCCATATAATTTTTTTTGGATATATTTGTTTTATTATTAGCATTAGTATAACTAAAAATTTTATTTTCAATATCATTATTAAATTCAATATCAAGAAAATTGTATAGTTTTCTGAATTCTTCAATTGGATTGCTGGCTAAATCCTCATATTTTATAAAATGGATTGTCAACCCTTTTTAAAACAATTTTTTATCGAACATTAAATATCTATATTCAACAGGTGTTAGGTAATCTAACGACCCGTGGATTCTGTGGTTATTATACCAGTTAACATAGTCAAATAGCTCATATTCCAGTTCTTCAAAGCTGTTGAAGATTCTATCATAAGCGAATTCAGTCTTAACTACTTTGAAGGCTGCTTCTGCAACTGCGTTATCATAAGGACAACCTTTATTGCTTAAGGAACGCTCAATATCGAATCTGTCTAAAATATCATCGATAGCTTTATTTTTAAATTCATTACCTCTGTCAGTGTGTAAAATATTAATCTGATCCAGTGGTCTTTTAATACTTTTAAAAGCCTCAGTTACTAATTCAGCATTTTTTTTTACCTGCTGCATAACCTATAAATTCGCGGTTAAAGAGGTCAATTATCAGGCAGATATAGTTCCATTTACCTTTTACATTAACATAGGTTAGATCACTGACAACAACATCTAGAGCTTCTTCTTTATCAAATTCTCTATTTACAACATTGGCTATTTTATCTTCATTGCAGCTGGGAGAATGAACTCTGTATTGCTTTTTAGTATAAGTAGAAACCAGACCATATTTTTTCATGATTTCACCTATTTTGCGTCTGGAAACCTGATAACCTTTTTTAGCTAATTTTCTTTTAATTTCCCTGGTTCCATAGTGGTTTCTACTTGCTTTGTGAATAGCAATTACTTCACTTTCCAGTTCAGTATTAACTTTGTTTTCTTTAGGGGTATAATAGACCATACCCCTTGATATATTGAGTGCTCTGCACATGGCGCTGATACTGTGTTTATCTCTATTTGCCTTGATAATGGCTACTTTCGTCCCACTATCAGTGCCGCTTGCTTTAAAATATCATTCTCCATTTTTAGCTGTTTGTTTTCTTTTTTTAATTTAATTATTTCATTTTCTTTATCTGATCTATTATCTTTAGCGCTGAATGAGCCTGAATTATTATAGTCTTTTATCCATTTATGAAGCGTGGACCTTGCCATTCCATATTCATTGAGTATTTCGGTTTGATTTTTACCATTATTAGCCAGAGCAACAACTTTTCTTTTCATTTCTTCAGGATATTTAGTAGGCATGATATTTTCCTCCATTTTAGTTTGGTATTATCTTATTATATCATGTCCGAGAAAAAACTGTTTAACCTGAATTATTCATAGCAACCATGAAATAATTTTTTTCTTTCATTTAACTCTAAAATCGCCTGATTTAAGAACTAAATAATAACTTTTTGAGTTGAATTCTTAAAAAAGATTTGTTTTTGTTATTATGGTAAAAATTGCTATTAAAATTGGGCATGGATATCCCGTGGTCTTACTTTATGTTTTTAAAATTTTACAGTTATTTTAGAATTTAATGTCAGGCAAATCCTAAATTATGTATGTTATCCAGCACCTTAAAAAATAATTCTTTATTGGGACAGCCTTCTGCCAGTTTAAAATAAATATATCTACCTGTTTTACTATTCTGGCTGCTATTTTAATTAATTTTGTTCTGATAGTTTCTATTCTATCTGATCTGTTATGCTCTGGAAAACAGAGGCGTCGCAGCCAGTTGTTGAGATTATAGGCCAGCATCATCTGCTGTAATTTATTAGCGTTTGCCAGATATTCACTGCTCCTCATTTTACCAAAGGCAAAACCTCTTTTTCCTTCTTTGATAAAGTTTTCCATGGTGCCCCGCTGACAGTAAAACTTAACTATTTCTTCAGGTGTACGGTCTTTTATATCTGTAACAATAAATGTATGGTTGTAGACTAACTGTCCTGCCGGTTTTTCAATTTTAACTATAACTCTCCGGCTTTTATCCCAGCTGCCGACCTGATAGTTAAATTCACCGTAAATGACCTGTTTTTCAGATATTTTAGAGCCTTGATTTAACTTTTCTAAAAGAGATTCTGCTAAATTATAAAGTCTTGCATTGGCTTTTAAGCGTATGGCATAGGAGACATTATGTTCTTCAGCCATCTGATAAATGCCCGGTGTGGCAAAACCACTGTCAGCTCTTAATAAAAGAGGAATTTCTTTAAACTTTTTGCTGTATTTTTTAAATACCGGACCTATAAATCTTACAGCTCCTCTTGATGTATATACATTACCTGATCTTAGTTCAGCTTTAATCAGATCGCCAGTAACTCCATCAAACATTAATAGTGGATGGTATCCATTAGCTTTATAGTGATGATTATAGTCAGAACCGTACTGCTTTCCATATGTTTCACAGTTTGTTGAGTCAAGATCAAAGATTATTTCTTCGGGAGCCTCATATTCATATATTTTATCGAGCAGGCTGAAATTAACCTGCTGCAGCTGCTTCATATTTTCTTTATTAACACAGCTATTTAATCTTGAAATTGTGGGCTGTGAAGCAAGAAATTCCTTTTCCAGTATAGTCTGAAATAGAGAATCAGATCTAAGATCATCTGCGTCATCATCAGCATGATAGCCAGCAATATTCTGATAAATACGCTGCAGTACAACATCCACATTTTCATGTAATCTATGATTAACATCATCATCAAATTCTAAAGCGTTTTTTATTTCCTGACTGAAGCCGATCTGATTATCAAATTCCTTAAAAAGCAGCATGCCGGAATC
>Ga0208155_10027_pt1 | contig 31894 bp, 33 predicted proteins | sample Wag4Se2015_1_7_FD_187358 | JGI IMG/M metagenome (GOLD analysis project Ga0208155, IMG submission 187358) | Deep subsurface shale carbon reservoir microbial communities from Ohio, USA - Utica-2 Time Series 2015_1_7 (SPAdes) (version 2) ...
CCAATATATAGTTATATTTTTTATTAGCTCTATTAAAATCTCCAGTTCTAAATAAATCCGCAGTTTTAATGCAGCCTTTTTTTAATTTAGGCAAATAATTATCAATTTCATCTAAAGTTTCCTTAATTAAATCCTCATTGTTTTGTAATACAAATTTCATTTTATCAATATCTTCTTTTTGTATTAATGACTCTAATAAATATTTTTCATTAACCTCAACCCCATTTATAATTATCTTTTTTATTATTTTTTTTTCTAAATCATTCTTCACTTTCTCTAATATATGAGAAAGACTTAAATCTGAATACTCTTTTTTTATTTCTTTGTCATTTATATAAATTCTCAAGCTAACCCCTCTCTTTCTTCTAATTCAATATCTTTTTTTAGAGCAATATTACCATCTTCTGTTAAATATAGTTGTTCAAGTAACAATAAACTCTGCTTTATTTCAATTAAAAATTTAATTCTAAAATTATAATAAGCTTCTAATCTACTTTCTAAAGATTTTTTTTTGTTCATATAATATTTAGATGTAGCTTTATCAAGTTTCATTGATTCGGCAATTAGTATTCTCTCAATAAAATAACTCAAAAATTTAGTATCATTTAAATCATCTTCGTACTTTGCAAAAGATAACTCTAATTTATCTAATTCTTGGTCTGAAAAACCATTATTTTCGTCAAGTTTTTCTTTGACTATATCCATAGCTTCGATTTGCTTTTCCGAGATTTTAATAGCATCTTCAAGTTCATTTATTGTATCTTTTATTTGTATTTCTAATTCTCTTTTTAGATAAATTTCTTCTTTAAACTCTAAAAATAAGTTGTGTATTTTTCCCTTAACATTAACTTCATCTTGACAATAATGTTTTACCACACTATCTAATTTCATATTTTTAGTGTTATCAATTTTCGCGCCACCTTCAGTCGCATTGATGAATAATCTGTCATTTCTTTTGCTAAAATAATTATTAAAAAAACTGATCATCGTTTTAAAACTTTCATCAGTATATACTAGATCATTATTAACGCCTTCAACTTTTATTAATTTATTAAGATCTCCATCCATATGTTCACGGTTTATTCCACTTACATATTTTTTTTCTTTATCATAGGCCAGATCTTGTCCAACTAGAATTATTGGATCCGAACCAAATTTATATGCTAAATCAACCATGCTATGAGCTACTGTACCACCTGTTTGAATAACACTATATTTGCCTTTTATATTTTTTACCCAACCACTAAAATTTCTGTTCATAGTATAAAAAACTTTTTTATCAGACCAAATTTCTTGAATTTGATAATAATTTGCTAATTCAGCAAATAAATATATCTCATTTAAATCTACCAATTCTGGCCATTTTTTAAAATTATCAAAATCACCATAATTACCATCCATAGAAACTACAATATTTGGTTTTATATTATGATTAATTAAAGCTAAAAAAGCTGAATCTACACATATAATTAATGCCTTACCTTCAGCCTCCTTTATTTTTTTAATATTCTTATCTAATGAAGGGCCAGCTGATACACAAATAGCAGGAACATTATCAAATCTATTAAAAAAATAATCTGCTTTAGGATTAGCAATTATATAAGGAAGATTTTTTATTATATTATCTCTCCAAACCCTAGTTTTTTTGATGTTTGTAACTAAACCAACTTTTTTATAATTAATTCCTTCTTTGATTTTTTTATATACATAATCATATTTTTCAGAATAAACTTGGAAAGATGGTTTATGTTCTAAAAAATCTATTTCTTTTTCTAAGTTTATTTCTATATGTTTTTGAATAATATCGAATAAATTATTACTATCTAAAACAAATCCAATATTATCTTGACTTAAAAACTCAATTAAATTATTATAACACACAGCAGCATAAAAAATAGATAAAAATGGTTCTATAACAATTATCTTGTTATATTTATTTCCATTATCAAATTGATTCAAATAATATCCAAGCCCAGTTCCTAATATAAAAATTTGTTTTTTAGAACTAAAGCCAAACTCTTTAACTATTTTTTTTGCTTCCCTTTCTGGAGCATATTTACTGTGAAAATAAATTTCTTTATCATCTTTTTTCACTTTCATAGTGTACCCTTTTCGACGAGCTTCTTCTATGTAAATAGAAAATTTATTTTCTTTATCAATTATTTCAACAGCAAAATCTTCACTATTCTTATTTATCTCAAATAAATTATTCTCTTCAGCGTTTTTTATTTTCTTATAAACACTATTAAATCTTTTTTTTAAAACTTGCATATTTTTTTCATAATACTGCATTAAAATACCCCTAACATATATAAATATTTCAAAAAGGAGATAGCTACACTACCTCCTTTAATGTCAATTATTATTGTAACATACTTGAGAGATTTGTGCTACCCAAACTGGATAATTGACTTTGCATCCAACTTGACTGCTGCTGCATTTCTGAAAGAGCAGTTTCCATAGCTGTAAACTGCTGCATATAACGTTCTCTTGTCATTTCAACACTTGCCTCTACGTCAGCAATTTCATCATTCAAATTATCAATTCTTTGATCAAAAGAATCAATTCTGCTTGGAATCAAACCAGTATTTGATTTAATTAATTGATCAATATAACCATCAAGTCTATTAGCCATACCAGTAAAACCATCTTCTTCGCTTTCTGCATTAAAGAATTTAGCTACAGCCTCTGAGTCATTATTTAAAGCTTCATTCAATTCATCTGTGTCTAAAGACATAACTCCATCTCGGTCTATACTAATACCAATTTGGGAAATATGAGTTAAATCCCCACCTGTTTCTACACCATCCATTACGCTTTGACGCAGCCGAGATTGCACTCTCATCAAAGTGCTGTCACCCTGCAAAACAGCTCCTTCTTCTGTATCAGAGTTGTAATTACTTTTAGTATCAATAAAATCCATCAGACTATTATATTGATCCACAAAGGCTTGAACAGCTGTTTCTGCTTTTTCAGTGTCTTTAGCAACATCAATAGTCACTGGGCTTATTTCACCTGTATCTGGATCTGAAGGTGTAACACCTTTTAATTCAAATTTCATACCCTCAACAGCCTGATCAATTGTATTAGATTCACTTTCTATACCTATACCATTAATCTTCAAATTAGCATTTTGAGCTGCAGTAATAGTAGTAATACCAAGATCAGTTGCAACACTCCCAGCAATATTTAGTGAATTACTTTCTCCTGTTTCAGTAGATTCAATTACTAAATTGTTATCAACTATAGTTGCATTTGCTCCTAAGTCTTCAGTATTATTAATTAGATCCCTAATATCATTTAGTGAAAAACCACTTTCAACATTTAAGGTTTGTCCTTTTATTTCTAAATCTCCTGCAAATCCTAAAGCAGAAGTTGAATCCGTCTGTTTTCCTGAAGCAGCTCTCTCAGCCTTAGCTAAATTAGTAATTTCTAATTCATAACTGTTTTCCATAGCATCATTACTGGCAGTTGCAGTAGCCACTTCCTCATTACTACTTTCCGCAGTTCTAGAATTATAAGTAGCAGAAAACTTAAGATCTGTTAACTTATCCCCTAAACTGGATATACGACTATTAATATCACGCCAAGCACCTTTTTGTTGTTCAATTTGAGATATTTCATCTTCATAACGATAAATCGGCTGTCTTTCTAAAGCAACTAACTGTTCCACAATAGCTTGAGTGTCCATACCACTTGCAAGACCACCTAAACTCATTGCCATTTAAATCACCTACTTTCTATACTTTTTCATCAATTAATAAACCTACCATTTCATGAATTCTAGCTGTTAAATCAAGCATCTCCTCTGGAGGAAGTTCTTTGATAACTTCCTGAGTCTTACGATCGATAACTTTGACCATCATTCTCTCTGTCTCATCATGAATTTCAAATGCTAGATCTTCTTTTACTTTTTCCACTATTTCATTGATATCTTTAACAGATTCTTTGACATCCTCTTCAAGTTCTTGCTTAGAATATTCATTTTCTTCTTGAAGAGATTCAGGTCGGCTTTTTATGCTATTTTCTACTTCAATTCTTTTTTTATTATTTTTTTCATTATTGAAATTCTGTCTATTAACATTGGAGACAGATTTAAAACTATCTACTTTCATAATAGCCTCCACCTTTCTTAGTAAAAAAGCCAGCCGGAAAACCGGCCGGCTTATTTTAGTTTATATTATATTTTATCTCTTCAAGTAATTAACCTAAGAGTTGTAATACTCCCTGTGGCATTTGATTAGCCTGTGCTAACATAGCTGTACCTGCCTGTGAAAGTATCTGCTGCTTACTCATATTCATCATTTCTTTCGCCATATCTACATCTTTAATACGACTATTTGCAGCTGTCAAGTTCTCTTCTGTTGCACTTAAATTATTAATGGTATGATCTAATCTATTTTGCACAGCACCCAATTTTGATCTTTCATCTGACACAGATTGAATTGCTTTATCTAATGTATCAATAGCACTTGCAGCTCCAGATTGGCTGGTTACATTGATTGTATTATTTGACATAGCTCCACTAGTATCAAAATTAACTGTACCACCAGAATCAACACTTGTTACATCTTGAGCTTCAACATTCAATCCACCTGAAGCAACACCCATATTATTAATCTCTAAATCAAGAGTTTCGTCTTTATTTGCTCCAACCTGAAAAGTTTGACTTCCTGAACCAGTTAAATCACCATTTAGTAAGGCCTTGGTATTAAATTGAGTATCTTCAGAAATATCTTGGATTTGAGAGCTTAATTGGTGAATTTCTTTTTGGATTTGAGCTCTATCATCAACTGTATTAGTATCATTAGCAGCCTGTACTGAAAGTTCTCTCATTCTCTGTAACATTGAGTGTGTTTCTTTCAAAGCACCCTCTGCTGTCTGAATCATCGAAATACCATCCTGGGCATTTCTTTGGGCTTGAGCTAGACCTCTTGTTTGAGCATTCATTTTTTCACTTATTGCTAATCCTGCAGCATCATCAGCTGCTCTATTAATTCTTGATCCTGATGATAGTCTTTCTAAAGATTTCTGCATGTTGTTGTTTGTGTTACTCAGCTGATTATATGAATTTAAAGCAGCTACATTTGTATTAATAATCATTTTTTATTCCTCCTTGAAATTTTACTATCTTTGTTATAATCTGCATCCTTGCAGATTTATTAAACCAGCCAAATGACTGGCTTAAATAGTTCTAATTATACCTCATTAACCTAAGAGTTGTAATACTCCCTGTGGCATCTGGTTAGCCTGTGCTAACATTGCTGTGCCTGCCTGTGAAAGTATCTGCTGCTTACTCATGTTCATCATTTCTTTAGCCATATCTACATCTTTAATACGACTATTTGCAGCTGTTAAGTTCTCTTCTGTTGCACTTAAATTGTTGATTGTATGATCTAATCTATTTTGCACAGCACCTAATTTTGATCTTTCATCTGATACAGATTGAATAGCAGTATCAAGAGTTTCAATAGCTGCTGCAGCTCCAGATTGAGAAGATACATCAATATTAGCAGCAGCAACATTACCAGATGCATCAACAGCCCCAGCTTCTACCTGTAAAGAACCAGAACCCTTCGCCCCCATATCATTAATTTCTAATGTTAGAGTTTCACCTTTATTGGCTCCAACCTGAAATGTCTGAACTCCAGCGTTACCACTTCCAGCAGTTAAATTACCATTCAACAATGCCTTCGTATTAAATTGAGTATCATCAGAAATATCATCAATTTGAGTACTTAATTGATTTAATTCTTTTTGAATTTGCAAACGATCATCTTCAGTATTAGTATCATTAGCAGCCTGTACTGAAAGTTCTCTCATTCTCTGTAACATTGAGTGTGTTTCTTTCAAAGCACCCTCTGCTGTCTGAATCATCGAAATACCATCCTGGGCATTTCTTTGAGCTTGTGCTAATCCTTTTGTTTGAGCATTCATTTTTTCACTGATTGCTAATCCTGCAGCATCATCAGCTGCTCTATTAATTCTTGACCCTGATGATAACCTTTCTAAAGACCTTGACATATTATTGTTTGTCTGACTTAGCTGATTATATGAATTTAAAGCAGCTACATTTGTATTAATAATCATTTTTTATTCCTCCTTGAAATTTTACTATCTTTGTTATAATCTGCATCCTTGCAGATTTATTAAGCCAGCCAAATGACTGGCTTAAATTTTTCTGATTAACCTCATTAACCTAAGAGTTGTAATACTCCCTGTGGCATCTGATTAGCCTGTGCTAACATCGCTGTACCTGCCTGAGAAAGTATCTGCTGTTTACTCATATTCATCATTTCTTTTGCCATATCTACATCTTTAATACGACTATTTGCAGCTGTTAAGTTCTCTTCTGTTGCACTTAAATTGTTGATTGTATGATCTAATCTATTTTGCACAGCACCTAATTTTGATCTTTCATCTGATACAGTTTGAATTGCTGCATCAATGGTATCAATTGCATCAGCTGCTCCAGTTTGCGTTGTAACATTAATACTACCTGAACCGCCATCAAAAGTAGCAGCGCCACTAGTAACTCCTGTAGCCTTACCTGCATCAACTCCAAGTCCAGAAGTTGCCCCCATATCAGCAATATTTAAAGTTAATGTTTCATCTTTATTTGCTCCTACTTGGAAAGTTTGCATTCCACCCGAACCAGCTAAATTACCGTTTAACAATGCTTTTGTGTTAAATTGAGTATCATCAGATATATCATCAATTTGAGTACTTAATTGATGTAATTCTTTTTGTATCTGAACTCTATCTTCTACAGTATTAGTATCATTAGCAGCCTGTACTGAAAGTTCTCTCATTCTCTGTAACATTGAATGTGTTTCTTTCAAAGCACCCTCTGCTGTCTGAATCATTGAGATGCCATCCTGAGCGTTTCTCTGTGCCTGAGCAAGGCCTCTTGTCTGAGCATTCATTTTTTCGCTGATTGCTAAACCTGCAGCATCATCAGCAGCTCTATTAATTCTTGATCCTGATGACAATCTCTCTAAAGACTTCTGCATGTTGTTGTTTGTACTACTTAGCTGATTGTATGAATTCAATGCAGCTACATTTGTGTTAATAATCATTTTTTATTCCTCCTTGAAATTTGTATTAGTTTTATATATTAACCCACATCCTTGCGGGCCAACTCTTGATCCTAAAACTGTTTTTGCGATCGGCCGTTTCGCTCCAACAGCATTAGTGATCACCACAGCCCTAAAGTAGACTTTAGAGCTAAAATTGTCACTAATTATCTAATAAAATCAACTAAAGACTGCTGCATAATTCTGGCTCCTGATGCAAGTGAAGCTCGATAAACATTTTCTTCCATTTTTAGATTTGTTATAACTTCTGCTAGGTCAGCATCTTCATTACCCGATTTTAGTTGTTTTAAATGAATTTCATTTGCTTCTAATCGATTTTTTAAATTATCTATTCTTTTTAATTTTCCGCCAACCTCTGATCTTCTTTTAGTAAAGTTTTTAATTGCATCATCCATATTATCCAAATTATTATTTGCTATAGTCTCTCCATCAGCACCTGAATCTAAATTAGTATATAATTGGTTTAAAGCTGTAATTTCATCCTGGAATACTTCAGCACCAGTCAAATTAATATCCATTTCTACATTTTCATTTAACCTTCTAGAAATTTTATCATTGTTCCACTGATAAGTTAAACTATCATCAAATGGTTCTTCTTCAGTCTGTTGTCCTGAAAAAATATAACTATCTCCTAATTGGGTTCTGGATATATCAACTAGCTCATCTCGAAGTTCTTTTACTTCGCTTGCAATTTGTTGTCTATCTTCTGAAGTAAGAGAATCAGTTGAAGCATAGATTGTTAATTCTCTTGCTCTTTGGATAACTTCAGTACCATTTTTCAAGGCACTTTCGGTTGTATTGAGCCAGTTCTCCGCTTGATCAGTGTTACGCTGATACTGAGCATTTCTATTAAGTTGGGATTTATAATCCATGCTATCTGCTACTTTTATTGGTGCATCAGAAGGCTTCTGGAATAACTTACCTGAACTTAACTGTTCATTTAAGTCATTTAAATCTCCCATATTATTTTTAAGATGATCTAACATATTTCTAACCATCATTGAGTTTGTAACTCTCATTACTGTCAACTCCTGTTATTTATACTATTGTCATTAATGAATCTAGTAATTCCTCTGTTTTATTTATATATTTAGCTGCTGCTGCATAAGACTGCTGGTATTTAATCAAATTAGCCATTTCTTCATCAAGCGAAACCCCAGAAACACTTCTATCAAGTGTAGTTAGCTGTTTTAAAACAACTTCTTGGTTATTAACCATTTTTTGTGCTCTTGATGATTCAGCACCAACAGAAGTTATAATCTTTCTAAATTCAGATTTAACATTATCTCCATCTTTATTAAAAATATTAGAAAGAGCATTTGCATTTTCCCCATTACCAATTGCCTGCCCTGAAGCAGCTGCTATCTTATCCAGACCAGTCTCAGGATCAGCTATGTCTTCATCTAAAGCCAGTTGATAAATAACTGTTTGATCCGAATCCATACTTGCAATAGATTTAAAGAAGTCTCCTCCAGCTGCTCCAGCTGCATCATAACCAGCTTTATGCTGGGTGTTAAATTCTTTTACCATATCTTCAGCTAGATTATTCAACTTCTCTATATTTACAGTTAGTTTTTCATCTCGCACTTCCATCCAGGCTTTAATTTTACCATTTTTAACATCAACTGGAGAACCAGTTTTTTTATGACCAAGTACCATTTTGTTAGGATCTGATGGATCCTCAATCATCTCCAGTTCATAAGCATCTGAGCCATTAACAATCTGTTTCCCATCTGCAGAAACTATTAAGTTACCCTGCTCATCTTCTCTGGACTGCACATCTATCATTGAGTTTAACTCTTTGTACAAGGCATCTCTCTCATCTAGTAAATCATTTGGACTCTGGTCACTACCCTTAACAGAAACAATCTGTTTATTTAGATCTGCAATATTAGTAGTAATTTTATTTACATTAGTAGCTGCATTATTTAAATTTTGATCTAAACTCTCTTTATAATCTGTGAGTTGATTCTCCACACTCTTAAAAGAATCAATTAAATTTCTGGCATTTTCTCTTACCATATTTCTGGCTGCATCATCACTCGGATTGTTGCTTAAATCCTGAAGTGAATTCCAGAACTGATTCATAGCTGTGTCTATTCCGGAATCAGAAGGTTCATTAAAAATATACTCAATTTTTTCTAATCCCCGCTGCATTTCAGTCCAGTAACCTTCACTTTGAGTTTCATTAAAAATCTGGGAATTAATAAACTGATCTTTAACTCTCTCGACAGTTTCAATTTCAACTCCGGTTCCAAACTGGCCGGCTCCGCCATGATTAGATAATCCGGGAGCTGTATAGGGATAAGAGGCTTTATGTATCGCCCGCTGCTTATTATAATTTTCATTATTTGCATTTGCTATATTGTGTCCGGTTACATCGAGTGATTTTCTTTGAGTTTCTAAGGCTCTCAACCCAACATGTAAACCGCTGAATATATTATTCATTTATATAACCACCTTTAGACCTGTTTATTTAACAATCGCGGCTGTTCTTTTTGGTCTTTATCTTTTTTACCGTATGTATTTTTGTTTTCTTTAATACTTTTTAAAATACTTTCTATCGAAAATGTATTAACTTCTAAAGCTTGACTGAGCAGTTTTTGGTTCTGATCATTTAAGCTGTAAAAATCATCAGTCAGCTCAATTATTTCTTCTCTAATATTTTTTAAATCTTCTTCCCAGTCAGCTGGTAGTTCTTTGATAAAATCACTGTATTTATCATGTTCAAGTTTTAAATCAAATTCTTCTTTTATTTTAGCAATGATTTCTTTTCTTTCATTTTCCTTTGCTTCTATCTTCTCTATTACTTCCTGATCAGCTGCTAGAGTTTGACTCAAGGCTTCTGTATCATTTTCTAAAAGGGCCTCATTTTTTGCTTCAGCTACCTCAAAAAGTTTTTGGTAAAGCTTTTTTTCTTCTTTTAAAAGCTTTAATAAATCTTCTTTTAGCTCAGCTTGCATTTATTTCACCTACTTGATGTTTTTTAACATTTTTGCAGCAATTTTTTTGCTGTCAACCTGATAATTTCCATTTTCGAGCCTTGCTTTTAGTGTTTCTACTTTTTCTGTTCTAATCTGAGGTCTATTTTTTAACTCAGCTTTTGCAGTTAAAATCCCCTTAGCCTGCGAAGAAATTTTTATTTGGTCATTTTTTGATCCTTCAGTAGTCTTTTTTTGATTTTGCTTTAACTGCTGATAATACTGTTCAACTTTTCCTGCTTTTATATTATTAATCTTCACAGCTTTCCCCTCCAATTTATCCAAGTTTTTTATCTTCTACTACTATTATCGCGGATAGCTGTAATTAATTAAACCTCATTTAAGAGCTTCACAGGGTTTTAAGTTTGATTAGATCATAATTTCTCCCAAATACTCTTAATTAACACTAAAGTTTAAAAACATAAAAATAAACCGCCATTTGATTAAAATATATAGTTCTCAGGCGGGATTAAATTCTACATTCTCTTTAATACTTACTTTAACATCTTTTTTAAAATAATTAATCTCTTTTAAATCTATCGCTGATAAACATTTTATCACTCTTTTTACCCTTATCCTTTTTCTTTTCTTTTTTTTCTTCTTTAGTATTAAAATCACTAACCAGCTTATTTCTACAGTTTTCACAGTAAATACCCGACTCTATCTCTTTGCCACAGCTTTTACATTTTAGAGTGTAATCAATATCTAAGCCCTCACTCTGCAGCCTGTCTTCTTTGATAAACTTAATAATCATTTTTTCTTCCACACCAGTTGCCTCAGAAACAGCAGGCACTGTAGAATTAGGATTATCCCAGAGATATTCCTTAACCAGTTCAAATTGTTCTTCCTCACTCCGCCTGCAGTCAGGACAAATTTTCGTTCCTGCAGATGCAAAAACCTTACCACATTCTTTACAGTTGATTAGATTCATTCTTAATCCTCCTATCATTTTCATTAATAATTTGATAAAATAAGATTTATTATAAAATTCGACTTTTTTCTTAGATTTATTTTTATTGTATCATTTTAAAATGAATTTTAAAACTATTTTAAAAAGGTTTTTTAATATATTTCAAGAATATAATCTATATAGTAGAATAAAGTAGGAGGTTTTAAAAATGTTAAAAGTTATGATTTGCGATGATTCTGCCTTTATGCGCAAAATATTTTCAGATACTGTTGAAGCCGATTCGGAACTCACAGTAGTTGATACAGCTTATAATGGTCAAAATTTGCTTGATAAATTAGAAAAAGAAAAAATTGACTTATTAATGCTTGATATAGAAATGCCTGTACTAAATGGTTTAGAAACTCTCAAAATAGTTAAAGAAAAATATTCAGATCTACCTGTGATTATGGTCAGTGCCTTAGATAATAGTGAAACTGTTTTTAAGGCTCTGGATATAGGGGCTTTTGATTTCATCCCCAAACCTGGAGGATCTATTTCTCTTAATATTGATTCTATTAAAGAAGAATTACTGACAAAACTAAAAGCTGCACACCAATCAAAAAAAGAAAGGGTGAATAAACCAGTAAAGATCACTAAAAAAATTAAAGACTTCCCAATTGTAGCTATTGGAACCTCTTCTGGAGGACCGAGAGCCCTCAGCACTCTTTTAAGCGGCATCCCTGATAACTTTCCTGCTGCTTTTGTTATTGTTCAGCATATGCCGGCTGGTTTTACCAAAACCCTGGCTGATCGATTGGACACTTTATCAGGTTTAAATGTAAAAGAAGCAGAAGTAGGAGATAAATTAAAAAGGGGCCATGCACTTTTAGCCCCTGGAGATTACCACTTAGAAATCGATGAACGAGGTCGAGTTAAATTAAATCAAAAACCAAAGGAACATGGGGTTCGTCCATCAGTTGACTATATGTTAAAGAGCCTGGCTCAAAACTATAATGGTGAAAGAATAACAGCTCTAATTTTAACTGGAATGGGCCGTGATGGGGCAGAAGGGATGGCAGAACTTAAAAACAATGGTGCTTATGGTATAATAGAAGCTAAAGAAAGCGCTCTTGTTTACGGCATGCCCTCTGCAACTGCAGCTAAGGGTGCTTACGATGAAATTTTAAATATTAATGATATTGCAGCAAGACTAATTGAAATAGTGGAGGGATAAATTAGATGACATTAACATTTTCGGATTTTAAAGATCAAGCCAAAGAAATTTTAAATATTGATCTGGATGGTTATAAGTTGGACCGAGTTGAAAGAAGGACCAAGAGTTTAATGCGCAGATATGAAGTTGATGATTTTAATGAATGTATTGATTTGATTAAAAACGACAGCACTTTTAGAGAAGCCTATCTTAACCATTTTACAATTAACACTTCAGAGTTTTTTCGGAACCCGGAAAGCTTTAAATTTTTAGAAAATGAAGTGCTGCCTGAATTGGCAGACAAAAAGCGAAAGATTAGAATCTGGAGTGCTCCCTGTTCCAACGGCTGTGAGCCCTATACATTGGCAATCATTTTAACAGAAATGGGGCTCAGGTCTAGTCAGTTTGAAATTTATGCAAGTGACCTCGACCCTGCTATTTTAGATGAGGCAAAAAGTGGTGTTTATAGAGAAAATGCTGTCAAAAATGTTTCTCCAGAGTTAATGAAAAAATATTTTAAAGAAGATCCCACTAAAGATAATTTTTATGTTTTAGATAGCAAGATTAGAAATTTAGTTAAATTTGAAGAAAAAGATCTAATCAATGGTCGTTTTGATCGCGATTGGGACCTTATTTTAAGCCGCAATTTTTTTATTTACCTGACCAAAGATATGAAAGACCAGCTGATAAAAAAGTTTCTCTCCGTTTTAAATCAGGACTCTTACTTCTTTCTGGGGAATACTGAATATATTTTCTCCGCTGATGCCTATAATCTTGAAAAGGTATACCAGTCAATTTACAGATATAAAAAGGATTAATTAGTAAAATTAAATAGTTCTAAATTAAATTATCCCGCTTTCTTTTAAGTGAAAATTTAAAAGAGCGGGATTTTATTTGGTCACAAATTATTCGAAACTTAATTATAATTAAAGCTAATTAAAAAAATAAAGGATAATCTTAAAGATAATACTCAGAACAATACTTAAAACGAGCATCGTAGTCATTGGAAAGTAGAAGCTAAAGTTTTATATTCCATCTGCAGAAGACCTCCTTTAATTATTTTCTACTTAAGTAAAATTTAGCTTTAAAATATCTCTTAACTACTTCAACTTAGCTATTTCTTTTAGTACCCAATCCCTAAAACGCTTCTGGTCAATATCTACAGCAAGTTTAACATTTTTAGCTTCTGTATATCTGCCGGCCAAATCTGCCACTGTCGTTCCAGCAGCCGGACCTTCAACTGCAACTTCTAGAAAGCATTCTTGGAATTTAAAAATATCACTTTCTAATAGATAACAGATCGTACAAATATCATGCATCATCAAACCCACAGTCTCTAGATCCCCACCACGATAATGGGTGAATAAAGAATGGAGCATTTCTCCTGTTCGGCCGAGATTTTTGATTGATTCAATATCCTTTTTATGAAGAACTGCCTTAGATGTTACCCGGAGTCCAAAAATAGTAATCGGCAGACCAGAATTAATTACCATCTGAGCTGCATGTGGATCAACTTTGATATTAAATTCGGCACTAGAATTTGTATTGCCCGCAACAGTTGAGCCGCCCATGATCACAATTTCTTCAATTTTTTCTTTAACTTTTGGATACATAGTTAATAAAAGGGCGGCATTTGTCAGCGGGCCTATTGTAACTAAAGTTATCTTCTCTTCAGCTGCTAGTATTTTATTTTTCATTTCTACAACAGCATGTTCCGGCAGCGGTTGGCGGCTGCTCTCAGGAAAATCATAACCATTCATTCCGGTTTCTCCATGGAACTGGCTCGCATCCTCGTATTCCTGCAGTAAAGGCAGTGCATTCCCCCGGGCCAGCGGAGTCGCCTTATCGACAAAATCAAGTATTTTTTTGGCATTTTCAGTTGTATAATCTAAATTAACATTCCCAGCAACAGTTGTCAGCATTTCCACCTGTAACTCTTGATTATTTAAAGCAATAGTTAAAGCAGCTGCATCATCTATCCCTGGATCAGTATCTATTATTATTCTCTTCACTCCACCATCTCCTGTTAACTTCTTCTCTTTTTTTGTCAAATTATTGCTATTCCTAGACTCTTATTATAACTTTACTGTTAATAAATAATTAAATCCCTCTACCGGCTCTGGACTTTCATCTAATTTTTCAATCACAATTTTTTTATGCTCATGCTCTGCTGCAAGCCAGAGGTGGGCCAGTGCTATCCCCATATCGATTTTATTCATCCGCTCATAGAAAAATTTTTTAATAAAATTAGGGTCCTTTTGATACAGATGAATCTGATCTTTTTTAGAAATAAAATACCAGGGCTGGCCATTAGTAGCTGATGGTGCCAGCCTCACTGCTTCCAGAATATCATAAATGACTCTCTCTGATAGGCAGCCCCTTAAAAATAATTTTAATAAGCCAAAAGTTCCTGGATATCTTCCCAGCTGACAGCTTTGATTGGATTCACATTATTTTCAATAATATTATCAAATAAATCCTGCTTTCGCTGCTGCAGCTTCAGCATTTTTTCTTCTACTGTGCCTCTGGTAATTAGTTTATAGACCATAACCCTATTTTCCTGACCCAGGCGGTGTGCCCTATCGGTAGCCTGTCTTTCTACCATTGGGTTCCACCAGGGGTCAACATGAACCACCATATCAGCAGCTGTCAGGTTGAGACCAACTCCCCCTGCTTTCAGACTGATCAAAAAAACTTTAATTTCTTGATTACTGTTAAATTCTCTAACCTTTTCCATCCTTTTTCTGGTTGAACCGTCAAGATAGAGATGTTTAATTCCCTCTTTTTCTAAATCTGCTCTAATCAATTTTAACATCTTGACAAACTGACTGAAAACAATTATCTTATGGCCACCACTTAGAGCATCTGCTAAAAGCTCCCTTAAGGCATCTAGTTTGCCCGAATTATGAGCCTGAGCCTCTTCCCCTAAAACCAACGCAGGGTGGTTACAGATCTGACGAAGCTTTGTTAGTGCAGCCAGCACATTAATCCGAGAACGATTAAAGCCCTTTTCTTCCACAGTCTGCTCCAACTCTCCCCTCACATCTTCCAGTACAGCCTGATAGCTATCTTCCTGCAGTTGGGTCATACTAACTGGATGGATATTTATTATTTTATCGGGCAGCTCTTTTAGTACCTGGTCTTTGCGGCGGCGTAAAATAAAGGGAGCCACTCTTTCTTTCAGTTCGGTCATTTTCTGCTGTTCATTATTTTTGTTGATCGGAGTTAAAAAAGTCTTTTTAAAATAGCTGTAATTACCTAAATAGCCGGGCATCAAAAAATCAAAGATCGACCACAGCTCTTCAACAGAGTTTTCAAGAGGAGTTCCAGTTAAGGCAAGCCTCGAACTGGCCTGAATATTTTTTACTGCCTTGGCTCTTTTAGTGCGGTGATTTTTAATATGCTGAGCTTCATCCAAAATTGCAAAAGAAAAACTTATTCCTGCTTGATTCAATTCTTCAACATCCCGACTAATTGTTGAATAGGAAGAAATTATGAGGTCATATTTAGCAAAATTTTGCCTCATCTCCTCCCTTTCGGTCGGTGTTCCGTAATAAACTAAAGTTTTTAGATTATCAAAAAACTTATCAGCTTCTTCCTGCCAGTTATAAATTAAAGTCCGTGGACAGAGTACTAGTGCTGCCTTTTCAGGCTCCACACTTTTTAGAAGAGTCAGCATCTGTAATGTTTTTCCTAAACCCATGTCATCGGCCAGTATGCCGCCAAAGTGATATTTATGCAGAAAACGCAGCCAGTTATAGCCATTTTTTTGATAATCCCGTAGTTTATCTTTTACCTCAGCTGGTATCTTTCTTTTTTTAACAACATTTAAACCACTGATTTCAGCTTCTAACTCATTAAAAACTTTATTACCCTTAAAAGAAATCCCGCTTTTTTGAACTAAATTTTTATAATAAAGTAAATTATGATAGGGAGCTCGGTAGCCATCAGCCTGTGATTCCGCATCTTTAAGCATCTGTTCCACTTTTTCTTCTTGAGTACCACTCTCTAAAATATAGTACTGGTTATCAAGCTTAATATAGGCCTCCCCTTTTTTGTTATAGGAAATCAGCTGCTGCAGCTCTTGCCGGCTGTAGGTTTTACCACCCAAATTATAGCTGATTGAAAAATCAAACCAGTTGATTCCTTCACTGTCGTCAATTTCAATAATCGGTTCCAGCTTAACTTCTTTAATTTCTATCTGATCAAAACTTTCACTACGTTCAACATTCCAGTCTTCGGGAATATGGGTCATTCCATCTGTAATAAACTCCTGAATCTCGCTGTTATCTTTAATTATAAAATGCTCGGGCCTTACTTTAAAGTTATAGTTTTCCAGAAAATTAATTACTTCAGCCAGAGCTTTATTATCTCTTCCATACCACAGTTTTGAGTTTTCCGGGTCTTTTTTATAAATGTTCTGGTCGGTATCCAGACCTAAAAGTTCCGTATTACTGTAGTTTTCTCCATCAAATTCTACCTCCAGCTGACAGCTAATTTTTTGCTGTTGATAATCAAGTTTAAGATTTATTTCTGGGCTCTCCTTAATCAGCTCATAGCCTTCCAGCTCTTCCGATCGTTCAAGTTTAAGATTTTTCTCCAAAGTTGGAAGAATTTCAAACAAAAAATTACCCCGGTGCTGTTCTGGAATCATAAAGGAAGTGGGAAGTTTATCAAAATTATAAAAATCTATTTTATGAACAGTATTTTCAATTACAGTCCAGCGGCAGCCTTTTCTATCACCCTGATAGATCGGAAAATCGTCCTCTGCTAAATCAATTTCAATCTTTGTTAAATCACCGTCTAATTTCAGTTCCGGCTGCAGAGTCTTTCCCGTTTTCAGATATGATCCATTTTCCTCCAGCTGCAGCTTAAAAGTCTGACTCAAGTCCAGCAGAAAATCCAGGTTTTCTTCATTTTTGCTCAAAAGCAGAGAACTACCACGCCCCTTACTTTTGTTAAGTGCTGATAGATGTTCCAAAAGCTTTAATTCAGCTCCATAAAAATATTTATGCAGCAGACTTTCCTGATAATAAAAAGAATTCCCATTGTCATTGATTGAATTAACAACTTCCTCCAGCTCCTGCTGGCTTAAATAGTCTGAATCAAAAATCAGCTTAAAATTAACCAAATTTTCCTTTAAAAAGCCCTTAACACTGTATTTAAGTTTTGGTATCTCATTTTCATCATAATTTTTAGCAATTTCTTTTAGCTTATTAAAGCTGCGGTCAGCAAGCCGCTGCTGGACAATATTTGGAACAGCCTGCTTTTGGGAGAAATCCGATACCGATATTTCCGTTTCATTATCAGCTTCTGCCTCATATTTGACCTTAGGAGAGCGGAAATCTTCTTCCATAAATTTATAAAGCACAGCTACCTCATGCTTGCAGAATTCTTCCCAGTCATAGGGACAGTCACAGCTGCTTTCAACTTCTATACCTTTTCTTTTTAATTTGATCTCTGTCTGTACCTGATATTTCTTTGTTCCTGATACTCGAGCTGAAATTTGATAATGGTTTGCTTTCTTTTTATTAATCCGGTATTGCAGAACGCGTCCTATATTGTAGTAATTAATTCCACGCTGATATATTTTATTTGAAACTAAGCTTTTAATAAAATCTTTGCTGCTCATTCTTTCAGCTCCTGTGCTGCTAATTATTTTCTACCATTTTTTGAATCATATTTTGAGGTACTCCGCGATCCTTTTCTGCTACAATATGCATCGCAATATCAATTACGGCTTCTGAGAGACGCTGAATATTTAAAATAATCGAATCCTGTTTTGTATAGTTTTCAAGATTTTTTGGATCACCCTGATATTCCTCATTAATCCTTTCAAGACAGCGCTTAACTGTTTGATTTTTATTAATCAAGATATCATCCATTCTCAGCACCTCCCTCAATTTTATCTATTATTTCTTTTCGCTCTTCATTTAGACGAGCATATTTTTTTAATGTCAGCATTTCAAATTCCTGTTTCTGCTTTTTATCTTCAGCATAAAGCAGCTTTCCCTGAATAATCTGTGCCTTAAAAACTGTAGAGGCTTTTTTCAGATCAATCAAATCAACCTCAATATTTAATTTGGAAGCCAGTTTTTGGGCTGTTAAAAAACGCTGATAATCATCTATCTCTTTGGAGCTTAAAAATGCCAGATCCAGGTCACTATCCGGGCGTGCATTTCCCTTTGCATATGAGCCAAAAAGATAAATCATTTCAGCCTGCAGCTCTTCTATTAAAAATGATTTTACTGCTTCGAAGTCAACTTTCATTTTTGCGGCCTCCAATTTTGGTCTATATTCCATTATATTATATTTGGGACATGAGAACAATGGCAATCATGAAAAACATTGGTCTAATTTTCAAACCAGTGGAGCTTTTCAGGATCCCAGGTGGAGTTGATTTCTCTTTCACTTAGGATAGAATTATAAATTGGACTCAAAAACTTTTCTATATTATTAATAACAAAATCAAAAGATAAATTATCCTTTTTGATTCTTTTTAAAAATAACTGCCACTGCTTATTTTTTTGAGAATCGTTTTTGAGTTTCTCGGAAAAGACAATCAAATCTGAATCTAATTCAGTATTTCTTTTTTTTAATGTTTCTTTAATTGATTTTTTTAAAATCTTTGACTCATATTTCTTCTTTGACATCAATTGAAAAATATCATAAAAATCCTTCATTCTTGAATTCAAAAGAGCAAGGGAAATCATTGCATCAAATTTTTCTGCAATTACAGTTTCTAAAGAATAGGCAGTAATTTCTGGTCCATCAAAATCTAACAGTTTAGGATATTGTATTTTTACGGGTTCAGGTACAACTACATCTCCAAATCCTATATCTATTTGTAGATGCACTCTAGCATTTCCAATCAAAGTAACGATCTTAATTCGCTGGCCCTTATAATTTGCTCCTTCATTTATTGAGCGACTCTTTATTTTATTAAGATCAAAAGAAATTCCATCTTCAACTTTAATTTTTATAATCTTTTTTATGATCTTTTTAATATTGTTTGGATTATTATTTTGGTTTTTTAATAAAAAATCTATGTCTTTTGTAGGTCTTCCCTTAAATTGATCCATCGAATAAAGCAATAACCCACCTTTAAGCAAAAAATTATCTTTATATTCTGACTTTGAAAGTCGATATAGAAATCTTTCCTGTGCATATAACTGCATAGCCAGATTAAATGGTATATTCAATTCTTTTGAGATGTTTCTTAATCTTCCCATTACTGAAGCCGCAATATTTTTGCTCATACCAAAACCTCCAGATATTTTGTTAATTTCTTTTCTGCTGAAGTACCACTAGCATAATTCATCAATTTATTAATATTTCTATCTGAACGAGATATATACTCTTTTAGACTTTCAATTAAGATGTCTTTGGGAATTTCATAACTATACCGAAAAGAATCAGACAGACTTTTTTCAATATCATAAATCTTAATCTCATAGTCATCGATTTTTTCTTCTTTAATACCTTCCCTGTAATACTTTTTAGAAAAATAATATAAATTAATCGGAGGATAACTTACTTTTTTTATTTTTTTTTGATTGGGAATTGCTATCTGATATTCGAGAGGGCTATAAGTTGTAAGCTCATAATAGGAAAGTGCGGAGGCAAGACATACTACACCATCCGGAATTATCATAGCTATATCGATCAATTCATTCAGAGAATTAAATTTATCATCATTCCATTTATAGAGTCCTCTTTTCAACTTTATAATTTCTTTATTTTTTAAAAGATCACTTAGATATTTTCGATGAATACCTTTTTTAGTTAAATCTTTAGCATGAAGATAGCCTTTATTTTCATAAAAGATCTTCTTAATTCGGTATTTTGTTTCAGGATTCATTTTCTCACCACCTTGAACTATTATACTGTATTATAAATAGTATTACAGTTGATTTGTTCATCTAAGTTAATTATACTCCTTTTTTTCTTAATTATCAACAAATTTCACACTGTTTTGTAGGCTCAAAGCACTAATGAGCCTACTTTTTAGTGTATTTGATATTAATTATATCCTCTTTATTTCAAAACATGCTTTAAATTTTTCTGGAAGACATCATTATCAGGTTCTTTTTCTATTGCTTTTTTGAAGAACTGTGCCGCAACCTCTTTATTACCTAGATTATTATTATATATAGCGCCAATCTGATTATAAACATAACCGGTGCGATCATAGTAATCAACTGCTTCTTTCAAGATTTCTACACTTTTTTTCCAGTTTTCTTTTTTCTGTTCTTCAATTGCCTCTTTTAACAGGGAAAAATGTTTTAAATAATTTTCCTTTAATTCATCATCACCACAGATAACTTCTTTTTTGATTTCATAAAAAGATTTATCAGGTTCCAGCTCAATTGCTCTATTGATTGCTTTTTCAGCCTCATCCCATTTTCTCTGAAGGATATTAACTTCTGCCAGAGTGGCCCAAATATAATCCTGCTCTGCATTCACTTCAGTTGCTTGATGTAGATATTTTTCTCCTTCTTTCAGTTTATCTTGACCAATTAATGCTCCCGCCAAATTAAAAAATAGCAGCTCTTTTTCAACATGAGGACTATCTTTGATTTCAACCAATATTTTTTCAGCTTCTTTAAAATAGCCTTCGTCAATTTTTTTAGAAGCTTCTCTAAAACTTTTGTTATCCTTGAATTTCTGAATAAAGCTTTTGATCTTTCCAAACATCTTATATATCCTCTCTTTCTATTTCTTTAACTCTACCAACTTTTCCATTTCCGAGCATTACTTTAATTCCATGCGGATGAGTTGCAGAATTAGTCAAAATTCTTTTAACCACTCCTTCTGTGAGTTCACCACTTCTTTGATCTTTTTTCTGAACTACCTTAACCTTCAAACCTTTTTTGATTTCAGATCTTTTATTACCAGCCATTATTTCACCCTTAATTAAAAATATTTTTTGAAATTAACTATTTAATTCATATGTTCATATTTCTTAAAGCTTAAATAACCCTTCAAGTTCTTTTCTATATTTAGTAAAAACATCTTCTTTAATACAATAACAAACCCTCGGGCCATCAATTCTACCTTCAATCCAACTTGGTTTATCATATTCACTCCAAACTTTTCAAGATCTATCCTTAATTGTACACTAAATTTAAAGATTTTTAAAGAAATGAGTATTTTTTAAAAGGATATTTTTTATCTATAGAGAAATAATACAACAACTAGAATAAATTAAGGAGTGATAGAGTGAAACATTCTACAATTATGGCTGTGTTGATTGACAAAAGAACTGATGCTGCACCTGAGGTTCAAAAAGTTTTAACTGATTATGGCTGTTTAATTTCTACCCGTCTGGGAATGCACGAAAGCAGCAGTTGTGAAGAAGAAGGGATGATTATTTTAGATCTGGTTGGTTCAAAAGAAGAAGTTTTAGAATTAGAGGCCGCTATAACCGAGATCGATGGGGTTAATGTTAAAAGTATGGAATTAAATTTCGACTAATTGCTAAAAGGCCCCTTAATTGGGGCCTCTTCTATTCTACTTTTTCCAGCTTCCTCTGCTGAAATCAATAGCATCATTCCACTTAGCTACTAAAGCTGTCACAGCAAGGTCACCGGTAACATTATTCACAGTCCTGAATCTATCTAAAATTGGGTCAATACCTGCAACAAAACCAACTACGGAAAGCGGCAGCCCCAGCTGAGTTAAAACTAGAGTTAACATAATTAGCCCACTACCCGGTACCCCAGCAGTTCCAACACTAGCTAAAACTGCTGTCACCACAATTGTTGCCTGTTGAGCAATGGTTAAAGTCTGCCCGATAAGATTTGCTGCAAAAATAGCTGCTACACCCTGATACATTGCAGTACCATCCATATTAATTGTAGCACCAAGTGGAAGGGTAAAACTGTAAATTTCTTCATCAATACAGAGATTATCTTCTGCATTTGCCATCGAAACCGGTAAAGTTCCACTACTGGACCGAATACTTAAGGCGGTAATCATTGCATCTTTTACACCTGAGAGAAAACTTGTTGGTTTTTGTTTTAATAAGAGCTTGACTATAACAAAAAGATGGGTAAGAGCGATATGAACAACTACTGCCACAAACAAACTTAAAATTAATTTAGCAAAAGGCATTAAAGCATTAACACCGGTTTTAGCAAAAACCGAGGCCATTAAAGCAAAAACACCAATAACTCCATATTCCATAACTCCCCAAACAACCTTAAACATTGCTTCTGCTCCCGCTTCAACAATATTAAAAATACTTTTTACTCCTTCTTTTACACTGCCTTCGGCATTTTCCTGTAAAACAGCCAGTGCCAGCCCAAAAACTATAGCAATAAATATTGTCTGCAGCACATTTCCTTCTGCAAAGGCTGAAAAAGGATTATCGGGAACTATGTTCATAAAAACTTCTGCTAAAGACGGTGCCTCTTTGGTCATAATTTCAGCCTCTAAAGGTAAAGTTAGGCCGATTCCCGGTGCTATTATATTTGCTGTGACTAGACCGATCACAATCGCCACAGCAGTTGTGATCAGGTACAGCGCAACGGTCTGTCCTCCCACTTTACCTAGTTTAGATGGTGTTAAGTTTCTCATACCTGCTACCAGAGTCAAAAACACAATGGGAATTACAATCATCTGTAATAGTTTAATAAAAAGCGTTCCCAGAGGTTCGATGACAAGTACTGATTCACCTAAAAACAAACCTAAAAGTGATCCTAAAATAAAAGCAATCCCTATTCTCATAACTAAGGGTTTTGATTTATAGAGCTGCCAAAAAATCTTGCTATTTTTCTGCATAAATAACCATTCCTCTCTACTCATAAAGATTTAAATTATTAAATAACTAATTAAAATGTCTACAAACTTTGTTTCTACCTGTTCGCTTGGCCTTATATAAAGCCTCATCTGCTCGATTAACTAAGCTTACTGAGTTGTCTTTTCTTCCCTGATATTCTGCAACTCCAAAGCTACAACTTAGATCATTATGCTGTTTATAATTATAATTATCAATTGTACAGTTTAGTTTCTGAGCCAAGATTTCAGCCTCATCTAGATCAGTTTCTGGACAGATCAACATAAATTCATCTCCACCATAACGAGCTAAAATATCATGTTCTCTAATTCCAGAATCAACTATTTCTACAATTTTCTTTAAAACCTCATCCCCGACATGGTGACCATAATTATCATTAAATTTCTTAAAATAATCGATATCAATCATAATTAAGGATAACTTACTATTATAGCGATCAGCTCTGTTCATTTCTCTTTGCAGCTCTTTGTTGAATTTAGATCGATTATATATCCCCAGCATCTTATCGTTTTCTGCTAAAATTGTTTTTTCTTTTAGTTCTTTTTTTAAACTTTTAACTATGTTTTCTGAGGTATTATGCAAGATTTTAATTACTAAAAAAGAGATAATAATAATAGTTGCAAAAATCACCAACATGATCTGATATGAAATCCTGCTGATAGTACTATAAATTAGAGAAGTTGAAGTTTCTGCTTTTAAAAAATAATCCGTATCGTTCAGTTCTCGTATCTCTACAATTTTATCAGAAAGAACAGCACTCTCCAGAGCAGGCTCAGTGTTTGATATATTATAACTGATTTCTTCTGAATTAAGTTGGTTTAGTTCTAGTAATATAGCACTTAAATCATAAATTATATAGTCACTACCAATATTTTCACCAGCATGGTTTTCTATTTTTGAGTGAGCAATAATATATTTTTGATCAGCTGTTATAGTTATCCCATCTGCACTATTTTCATCAAAGTCATATTTATCCAAAAACCAGGAGTATTCTTCTCCATATTGGGCTAAAATTCTGTCATCAACATAACGATAGGCTGCCAGCAAATTATCATGAACTTCAGCTCCCTGCAGATATTTATCACGGGTAAAGTTCTTAAGTTCCACAAAAGTTATTTCTCCATTCAGGTATTTTTCAATTTCACTCCCGATCATCGTTCGATTTGAGAGTGCATCTGCAACTTCCGAAGCCCTATTTAAATGGTTTTCTAAAATAATTTCTGCATTAGAAACCATAGACTTAAAACCAGCATGTAGAGATTCTTCCAGCTCATTTTTTAGAGGAAGATAGACTCCAAAATAAGAGACAAGAATAATTAAAATAATAATGATCGCAAAAATATTTTTCAGTTTGTTAAACAGCCTATTCATTTATCTCATACTCCAATCTAGAATTAATAAAAGCCTGATAAAATTCAAAGCTAAACCACCATATTGTTTATATTATTCACTAAAATTATTAAATATCCTCTTTTTAAATACATTTTACTGACTCAAATTAACGATAATTTACAATTCTTAAAATATGAAATATAATATATATAGTAAAAGGAGGCTTTAAATAATGAAAAGTAAATATTTAAAACTGCTGAAGTTTTTCGATTCCTATACAGCTCAGTTTAATTTAGAAAAAGATAAAGATCAAAAAAATATAAATTTAAAAATAGATCACAGCCACAGAGTTGTTGAGAATATGGAAGAAATTATAGCGGAAATGAACTTGATTGAATCTGATCAATATCTGGCTAAAATAATTGCTCTCCTACATGATATTGGTCGTTTTAAACAGTATCAGCAATACAAGACTTTTTCTGATTATAAATCTGAGGATCATGGCCTGCTGGGGGTCAAACTGCTCCGGGAAAAGAAACTGCTTGAAGATTTATCAATTTCCGATCAACAGATTATTTATCAGGCAATTAAAGAACATAATCAGGCAAGTTTAGATGTGAAAAAATTTCAGAACGAAAAAGAACTATTATTTGCTAAATTAATTCGAGATGCTGATAAGCTTGATATATTCAATATCTTTGTTGAAAGATTTAAAAAAGGCAGCCAGAAAGATTATATTTACAAATTGACTGAAGATCCTAAGATCACCGATGAAATCTACACAAAAGTATTAAAAAAAGAAACCATTAATTATGACAAGCTGCAGACCATTAATGACTTAAAGGCAATGCAGCTGGGTTGGCTCTACGATATTAATTTTAAAGAAACAATGGAAATAATCAAAAAAAGAGATTATATTAAAGCCATCTATAATTCCATGGACCAGAGCAGTAGGGCTGAAGAAATATATGATCAGATTAAAAATGATCTGCTCTAAAAATATGTATCTGCTACAAGTAAATACCCGCTTAGCCTGTTAGTATATCAAACAGACAGCAAAAAAGCAGTTAGCATTTTCTAGGCTAACTGCTTTAGAATTAATTTTTATAAATTACTTCTCCGGCGAACTCTTCCATTAGATTGAGATATTCTGCTTTACTTAATGGAGGCTCAAAGTCTTCAATGATCTGTTCAGCTGCTGCTGCATCATCATATAAAAGGTCAACAACTGTCATCGCAAGAGCTTTAACCGGCAGGATATATGCATCTTCCTTAACCTCAGTTTTAAAATTTCTGGTGTGCAGATCTCCGCTTACTCCACCAAAAAAGGGATGTAGTGCCGGCATCAAATGCGACACATCGCCGAAATCAAATGATCCGGTAAAATCACCACCAACTGTGATTTCTTCTTCCTCTATCAGTTCCAAAAGATTTGACTCTAATATAGAGTCAAGGCTCTGATTATTTAAAAGCGGCAGGTAACCCGGTATATCCGTAATTTTCACATCTGCTCCCACAGCCATAGCCGCCCCTTTAAGTGAGCGGTCAACTTTTTCATTAGCTTTTTTAATGGCCTCAATATTTCGGGCCCGCACATAACTTTCCATCCTCACATCAGCTGGAACAATATTAACTATATCTCCCCCCTTAGTAATAATTGGGTGGACTCTAACCCGATCTGCTTCAGCAAAAGTTTCCCGCTGAGCATTAATATTGTTGATTGCTAAAACAGCTGCATTTAAGGCGTTCACTCCTTTTTCAGGGGCTGAACCTGCATGAGATTCCTTACCGATAAACCTAATGTTCTTGCCGACAAAACCATTACCCTTAGGTGCTACTAGGGCTTTTGTAGCTCCTAAATCAAGTGAATGCATCATAATTGAAATATCAACATCATCAAAGCTGCCTCGTTTAATTAATTCCTGTTTACCACCAAAATAATCTATCTTGCCAGACTCTCTTAGCTGAGACCGGTATTCCAATTCGATAAATTCTTCTGCAGGTGTAGTTATAAAGTTAAGGCAGCCTGCTAATTCAGATTCCAGCCCTGCTTTTTTGAAAGCAGCCGCAACACCATACATCACACCCAGCTGGATATTATGACCGCAGGCATGTACAGCTTTTGTTTCCTGCTCAGCATCTGGGTGTTCAGAACAGGTGACTGCATCCAATTCTCCCAGAATTGCAATCTGTGGTCCAGGCCTTCCCATTTCCAGCAGAGCATTAATTCCAGTTAAATCCTGATTCTTTTTAAAATCAATTTCCAAATTTGAAAAAGCTGCTGCTAATATTTCAGTCGTCTTTTCTTCTTTATAGCCGAGCTCTGGATTTTTATAAATCTCGTCCACAAGCTCAATGATTTTACTGCTGTTTTCTTCAATGACTTCGATTATCTTAGCTTTAATCTCATCCTTTTGCAAATCCAACACTTCCTTTTATTAACTAGATTAAATGATTCCCTGCATTTTAAGCACAATGTGAGCAACAATTGCAGAACCAAAATAGGTTCCAATAAATACCGCAATAGCTACGATAAATACCTTCCAGCTTAATTTTTTCAGCTTCTCAATCTTATTCCCTACAGAAATTCCTGCAAAAGCAAGAATTGGGGTTGTTGTTCCTAAAAAGTTAACCTCATTTGTGTATTTTAAAAACAAATCTGCTGTCGGCATAAAAGGCATACTCAAAATCAAAGCCGTTAATGAAGCCCAGGCAAATGCTGGAAACTTTAGATTAGGAAAACTGTCTTTAATCGTTAGTGCCAAAAATGAAATTAAAATAACTATTATCATTCCTGGTAAAGCAGGCATAATAGCAATGCCATAACCAAATCTCTGTCCGATTAAAATTAAAATACCAACAATGATCAACATTTTTAGATATTCTAAACTTCTATCAAAATTGAGGCTCATTATTCATCACCTCTATCTTTTTTAGAAATAATCGGACTCAACTTATCATAAAGGAAATTAACTAAAGGTAAACCTAGAAAGATAACAGAATACAATCCGGTAACTCCTGTCAGCATATTACTGGTGGCAGCATAGGCTAAAATTTCATCCTTCATTGCCGGAACCGCTTCAGCTAAAGCGCCAGAAGCTGCAGCCATCATTGAGCCACTTCCCATTCCACTAGCCATTGCAAGTGCTAAAGGATGGAGACCTGTAGCAGAGGCAATTCCACCTAAAAGGCCAAAAAATATTGTACCAAATACTGTTCCCATTAAATAGGTACCAAGCACTCCTGTTCCCTCTGGTGATGAGATTCCATATCTTTCTCCAATAACACCCAGGGTAGGTTCACGTGAAATACTGGCAGTTGCACCAACAGCTTCTCTTTTCATACCTAAAAATAGAGCCAAAGGTAACGCTATAAAAATTGTCCCCAGGTTACCTAATTCCTGCAGTAAAAAAGCTGGGCCAGCCTTTACTACTTCAACAATATTAGGTCCAACAAGAGTTCCATACTTAACTCCTAAAGGAAGCAGGGCAATCATCACATATGTACCCGCCTTCTCAACTTCCTGCATCGAAATAACTTTCTTAAGTGCTTTAATTTTGCTCCCTAAAAGATCCGGTGTAATTAACATTCCAATAATAACTGCAAACAGCATCGGCAGCAGCACAACTTGTCCCGGACCAATATTAAAAGTTTTGGTACCAAAAATTTCTGTTGCTACTACTATAATAAGTACGGAAATAAATAATTTTAAAAAAGAATTAAAATCATTTCCTCTGCTTGACTCTTTTGGTTTTTCTTTATTTTTTGCCATTTTAATAACACTCCTCAATTCTTAACTTCTCATATTTTTATAATTTTAATAAATATATTATTACTAAAGACTCTTCTTCACCTCCCTGCTTTAAAATTTTGAATATTTATGTCGATTGATTGTATTTTAGAACTTATTGAGTTGAGTGTCAAGCAGTTATTATTTAAATTTGATAAAATATTCCTGTATACACACCGTGAATCTGTCAGCATATGTCGAACAGCATATGTCGAAATAACTGCAAGAAAAAACAGTTAGCTAAACGATCAACTAACTGCTTTAGAATTAATTATATTTTTTATATCTTACTTCTCCATCGAGTCATCAAAGGCCAAATTAGAGGGGGCAAAGTCAACATTACGGACAAAGCGGAGGGCTTCTTCAGCTCCATACATCCGATCCATACCGCTGTCTTCCCATTCAACAGAAAGGGGACCTGTATAATCCATCTTATTTAACTCTCTAATAATTTCATCAAAATCAATAGCGCCATGACCCAGAGATCTGAAATCCCAGCCGCGGCGGCGGTCACCAAATGGAAGGTGAGAACCTAAGATTCCTTCCCGCCCATTTAAGCTGACAGCAGCATCTTTCATATGCACATGGTAAATTCTTTCACTAAAATCTCTCAAGAATAGGTGGGGAGTCATGCCCTGCCAGATTAAATGGCTGGGGTCAAAATTAATCCCAAACTCAGGCCGCCAATCAAATTTATCTAAGAGTTTTTCTGTAGTGTAAAAATCAAAGGCAATCTCAGTTGGATGGACTTCAAGCGCAAATTTTACTCCATTTTCTTTAAATACATCCAGAATTGGATTCCAGAGCTCCACAATCCGGTCAAAACCTTCTTCAACCATTGCTTCTGTTGTTTGAGGAAAAGAGTAGAAAAATTTCCAGATCGGTGAACCGGTAAAACCAGTTACTACCTCAACTCCTAAATTTTTGGCAGCAACAGCTGTTAGTTTCATCTCTTCTACCGCCCATTTTCTTATCTCTTCCGGCTGACCTGCATATTTTTCTGGAGCAAAATTGTCGAGCCGAGGGTCATAACGGTCACCGACACACTGGCCGGCTAAATGATTCCCGATAGCCCAGACACCCAAGTTATTTTTAGCCAGTATTTCAAGCTTTTCATCGACATAAGAATTGTCTTCAGCTGCTTTTTGAACATCTAAATGGTCCCCCCAACAGGCAATCTCTAAACCATCATAGCCAATCCCACTCATTATTTGGGCCAGTTCTGAAAATGATAGATCTGCCCACTGGCCGGTAAAAATAGTTACTTTACGTCCCATTTTCCACACCCCTTTAGCTAAAAGTTATCATTTATCATCTTACAGTTTTAGTCTTTTCTTAAACTTCAACCCATTTTTCTTCTCTGGAACTTTTCAAAATTGCTTCAGTAATTTTGACTTCCCAGGCTCCATCAGCAAAGGTAGCAAAATCATAATCAGCAGGGTCTCCTGCTTCTAAAATACAGTTATAAAAATCTTTAATTGAATTTTTTAATCCTTCTGACCAGCCTTCAATATGGCCGCCCGGATAATAACAGCGTTCTGATGCTTTACTGCTTAATAAAGAAGGATCGCGACTTAAAATTTGACTAGCCTGATCGCGGTGACCAATAAATAGCTGGTTGGCGTTTTCCTGAGACCAACTTAAACTTTTTTTGCTGCCGCTGATCTCTATAAATAGATCATTTTTATGGCCGGCATCAACCTGAGATACAGTAAAATTACCTGCAGTTCCGTCTTCCATTTCAAAAAGGACTGAGGCATAATCTTCGGTTTCAACTTCAACCCGCTCATATTTTTGCTCATCACTTTTTTCAGCAAAGGTTTTAATCTCAGCAGCTGGTTTCTTTCTTTCTGGATGAACTACTGCAGTTTTAGCAGTTAAGCGCTTGATCTTTTTATCAGTTAAATACTGCAGCAGGTCGCAAAAGTGGGAACCTATATCAGCAACAGCTCTTGATTTCCCACCCTGTTCTGGGTCAACCCGCCAGCTGTAATCATCTTCAAAAAGCATCCAATCCTGCAGATAAAAACCCCGCAGATGAAAGAGCCTTCCCAGTTCATTTTTAACTTTCTGCTTCATTTCTTTAACCAGGGGATAATGCCGATAATTATAATTTACCCCGGCATAAATATCTCTACCTTCTATAATTTCTAAGAGCTCATCGGCTTCTCTGCTGTTCAGCACCAGTGGTTTTTCGGAAAACACATGCACTCCGGCCTCCAAAAAAGCTTTATTAATCGGAAAATGAAAATTATTTGGGGTGCAGTTATGAACTACATCTAAATCTTCTTCTGCCAGCATCTCTTTATGGCCAGCATAATAATTGGGTATATTTAATTTTTCTGCAGTCTCTTTTGAAGCTTCGAGAGAGCCAACTGAAACTGCTCTAATCTCTAGATCTATGCTGCTTAACCTTCTTAAAGCTTCAATATGAGCCTCACCTACAAAACCAACACCGATAATCCCTACTTTCAATTTAGCCATTAAAGTACTCCTCCTTTTTGCCTAAACTGTCTTCTGTTTTTTCTGCATTAGTACAGCCCCAACTAGAATTATTCCTTTAAAGGCTTCTCTTAAGAATGGTGGTACTCCAATCAAGTTGAGCAGATTATTCATCACAGCAATAATTAAAACACCCAGCAGGGTCCCAATAACAGTCCCCCGGCCACCACTCATACTGGTCCCACCAACAACCGCAGCTGCAATTGCTTCCATTTCATAGCCGCTGCCTGCATTAGCATAGTCCATCGAACCAATTCGGGAAACCTGAATAATAGCTGCACAGGCTACTAAAAATCCAGTGATTGCATAAACTCTGCGTTTAACCTTTTTGACATTAACTCCGGAAAGATTAGCAGAACGTTCATTGGAGCCAACTGCAATTATTTGGCGGCCAAATGTCGTTCGTTTTGACATAAAATAGAGTGCTGCTGCTATTAAAAGCCAATACAGTATCGGCATTACTCGAAAACTGCCGATCTGAAAATTTGAAATCGGTAAAAACTCCATCGGTACTCTTGGATTATAGCCCTGCATAAAATGCTGGGTCACACTGCGGTAAAACTTCATAGTAGCTAGAGTTACCACAAAGGGAGGAATTCCACCCCGAGTAATTAATAACCCGTTTAAATTTCCTAAAAAATAGCCAAAGGCTAACGAAAGTAAAATAGCGATTAAAATTGCAGGGATTCCTTCTATTCCTAAATTTATTAAGATCCCATTTGGGCCTCTGTCTATCAGCATCATTAAAGCTGCACCAACTGCAACCATAGTTGAGCCAACCGATAGATCGATTCCGGCTGACATGATTACGAAAGACATACCAAGTGCAATCAGGCCAACTCCAGCGTTATTTCTCAAAATATTTATCCAGTTATTAGTCCAGGTAAAAAACCAGCTGCCTACAGAGTCATAATCAAAACCAAGACTCCAGGTCTGCAAAATGATCATCACTATTAAGGCAATACTGGTGCTGAATATTGGCTTATTTGTCCAGTTCTCTAAAAACCACTCTTTAACTCCTCTTTCTTGATCTTTATTCTGCATCTTATGCCCCCTCCTGACCTGAATTTGCCCTGGCACCAGTTGCCAGCCGCATAATCTCGTGTTCAGTCATTTCATCTCTGTCCAGTTCTCCCTGGATTACTCCGTGGTACATCACCAGGGCCCTGTCACAAATTCTAATTATCTCTTTGGCCTCACTTGATAAAATGATAACTGCTATATCTTCTTCAGCCAGCTTTAAAATAATATCATATATATCCTCTTTGGCACCCACATCAACTCCCTGA
>Ga0208155_10037_pt1 | contig 27774 bp, 30 predicted proteins | sample Wag4Se2015_1_7_FD_187358 | JGI IMG/M metagenome (GOLD analysis project Ga0208155, IMG submission 187358) | Deep subsurface shale carbon reservoir microbial communities from Ohio, USA - Utica-2 Time Series 2015_1_7 (SPAdes) (version 2) ...
AGTTGAATACCGTAAAGCCAAAAAGATAGAAAGACTGATTAAACAGGCTAAATTTTATACTATTAAGACCTTTGAAGGCTATTCGTTTGATGAAATCAGAATACCTTCTGCACTATCAATTGAGGATCTAAAAACAGGAAGCTTTATTGAGAAAAACGAGAATTTAATTTTATATGGGGCCGCTGGTACCGGGAAATCTCATCTTGCAACGGCAATTGGCCTGGAAGTCTGCCGCCAGAGAAAATCAGTATTGTTTTTTAGAACAGCAACCCTGGTTAATCAATTGAGCAAGGCAAAAGAAGAAGGAAAACTGGATAAATTATTTAAAAAGATAGAAAAAGCAGACTTAATAATTTGTGATGAATGGGGCTACATTCCTCTCGATAGAGAGGGATCTCAGCTCCTATTCCAGATAATCTCAGACTGTTATGAGAAAAAGAGCCTGATAATCACGACTAATCTTGAATTTAGTAAATGGGCTAATATTTTTTATGATGAGCAGATGACAGCTGATTTAATTGATAGATTAGTGCACCACAGTCACCTACTTGTATTTCCTGGTGACAGTCATAGAATCAAAAATTCACTGATGAAAGGAGCCCAAAATTCACTTTAATTTTTCCCTATTGGGTGGCTGCTAAAAAAACTTTGCAAAAACCGGGAATTTTAACTTGCAAAAAACACTTTGCAGCTGATTATTAATCAGATAAAGACTACTGACCAGGGACAGGCTGCTTCCAGTGAGGAATTGAGAGCCAACGGCTCACAGGTAGAAAAAATACTGAAGAATCAAAAAAATTGTAGACCAGTTCAAACTTTAGTCTGAAAATCTGAAGCTGCTAATGGAGTAATAATATATTTTCAGATAGAGATAGTTCTTTTAGAGTCATCTCTTTTTCAGGACATATGTCCTTCATTTTTTCTTTTAGATATCTTAAAATTAGGGTGAGAAGAATGAATTTAAAAAAAATTATAAAAAATGATGAAAAATTTGCCGAAATTTTTGCTAATTCACCTGCGGAGATAATAGATAAATGGGAAGTTAAAGACTATGATAAAGCAGAGGTTATCTGTTATCAGGGAGAAATTTCCGATTATTTTTATTATGTAATTGAGGGATATCTCAATATTTACTTAATGGCTGAAAATGGTAGCAAATATGTACAGTCGATTTACAAAAGTGGTAATTATTTTGGTGAATTAGAAATTTTTAATCAGCAGCCATATGTTTGCACTGTTGAGACTTTAACTCCGGCAAGAATTATCAGGCTGCAGAGAAAGTATTTTATGGAATGGATTAAAAAAGATCATGAGTACCTGCTTTATTTGACCAAAACTCTCTGTGATAGCTTTTATAAGCTTTCACATAAAGCTGGTGAAGATATGCTTTATTCTCTTCGCTATCGGGTTTGTAATTATCTGGGTTATAAAGTTGAGGAAAGAGGATCTAATTCTCAAATAATTGAACTACAGATTGATAGAAAACAGCTTTCTGATCAGCTGGCTGTTACCAAAAGAAGCATCAATCGGGTTTTAAAAGGACTCAGTGAAAAAGGGATTATTGAGCTTAAAAATACCAGTATTATTATTAAGGATATTAAAGCTTTAAACAAAGAAGAGGAACTAAGCCGCTATAAATAAAGCGGTTTTAAATTAAATCACATTACATTATTAAGAGAGGGGATATTAAAATGAAAAAGGGTTTATTATTATTAGCTTTAGTTTTGATTTTTACTTCAATCTTTGTCGGAACAGCAGCAGCTGAGGAGGGCTCAGATTTAAAAGTTGCTCTGGTAGTAGCCGGTGGCTTGGGAGATAGGTCTTTTTATGATTCATCTGCTCAGGGAGTAGAATGGGCAGAAAATGATTTTGGTGTTGAATCAAGAGTTTTAGAATGCAGAAATGATCCTTCACTATTTAGAGATCGTTTAATCCAGGGTTCTATGTATGCAGATGTAGTAGTAGTAGTTGGTTTTGAGTTTTTTGATGTAGTTCAGAGCATAGCTCCAGAATTCCCGGAAGTTGAATATATTTATGTTGATAATAACATTGAAGGGCACTCTAATATAACTTCAATTGTTTATAAAGAAAATGAAGGTTCATTTTTAGCAGGAGCATTAGCTTCAATGATGACCCAAAGAAACGATATTTCTAATATTACAGCTGAAAAAATGATCGGGATGGTTGGTGGAATGGATATTCCTGTAATTAGAAATTTCCAGGTTGGTTATCAAGAAGGTGCAGCTTATGCTGACTCTGAAACAGCTGTAGAAACTGTTTTTGCAGGGGATTTTGAAGATCCAGCTCAGGGTAAAGAATCAGCTTTAACTCTTTTCTCTCAGGGAGCTGATATTATTTTTGCAGCTGCTGGAAAAACAGGAGAAGGTGTATTCCAGGCAGCTGAAGAACAGGGTCGTTATGTAATCGGGGTTGATGCTGATCAGCGCTACATAAATCCGGACGTAATAATTGCCAGTGTTGTTAAAGCGGTTAATGTTTCAGTTTACGAATCAATTGAAAGAATAATCAATGATGAACTTAATTCCGGTGGCCTTTATACTTACGGGCTGGAAGAAGAAGGAGTTTACATTGGTTATGGTACAAAAGATATGGAGCAGATTGTCCCTGTTGAAGTTAAAGAAAAAGTTCAGTCAATTAAAGAAAAAATCATTAATGGTGAAATTGAAGTTTCAGACGCGTATTAATTTAAGCTCTTTAAATCAAGTCTTAAAAAGAGTCAAAAATCAAGATAAATATTAGATTCAGTCATTTAGGAGGGGCGAAAGTTGCTCCTCCTTTAAATTTAATAATTTTATAGAGGTGAAAGTAATGGCAGAAGAATTAATTCGCTTTGAAAATATAAGGAAGGTCTTTCCCGGAGTTATTGCCAATGATGATATTAATTTAGGAATTAATAAAGGTGAAATACATGCAATTGTTGGTGAAAATGGAGCTGGTAAAACAACACTTTTAAAAATACTTTATGGAATGCATAAACCAAGTTCAGGGAATATCTATATTAAAGGCCAGAAAGTTAAAATAGATAATCCCTCTAAAGCGATTGGAATGGGAATTGGAATGGTTCATCAGCACTTTATGCTAATTCCTTCTTTCAGTATTGCTGAAAACATAGTTTTAGGTTATGAACCGCGCAAAAAGAATATATTTACCGACTTTAAAAAGGCCGAAAAAATAACAAAAGATTTGAGAGAAGAATACGGTCTTGAAGTTGATCCCGCCCAAAAGGTTGAGGATGTTTCAGTTGGAATCCAGCAGCGAATTGAGATTTTAAAAGTTCTCTATCACGGAGCTGATATTTTAATTTTAGATGAGCCGACAGCTGTTTTAACTCCACAGGAAACAGAGGACCTTTTTGAGGTAATTAAAAGCTTAGTTAAGGAAAAAAATAAGACAGTAATTTTTATCACTCATAAATTAAATGAGGTTATGAGCATTTCTGATCGAGTAACAGTAATGAGACGGGGTAAGAAATTAAAAACCATGCAGACCAAAGATGCCACCAAGGAGAAAATAGCTGAGCTGATGGTTGGACGAGAAGTTCTTTTATCCGACCTTGATCGAGATGATAAAAAAGGTTCTGTTCAGCTTGAGGTCAAAAATATTAAGGCCAGAGATAGCAGGAATCTACGAGCTGTAAAAAATGTTTCCTTTAGAGTGCGCCAGGGAGAAATTTTAGGAATTGCCGGAGTAGAAGGTAATGGTCAGTCAGAGTTAATAGAAGTGATTGCAGGTCTGCGTAAATTAGAATCAGGTAAGATTTTTATTAACGATCAGGATTTATCAAATGCAGACAGTGCTGAAATAAGAAAAAATGGAGTTGTTCATATTCCTGAAGATAGATTAAAAAATGGAATGAGTAAAGAAGCTAGTATTGCAGAAAACTTATTAATGGGCAAACAGTATCAGCAGCAGTTTTCTCATCACAAAATTCATTTAGACCAGAAGAGAGTAAAAAAAGAAGCAGAGAAATTAATTGAGGACTTTGATGTCAGAACACCTTCGTCTGAGGTAAATGCGGGCAGCCTGTCAGGTGGTAATATGCAGAAAATGGTTATTGCCAGAGAGTTTTCCTTTGAGAGCCCAATACTTCTAATCTCACAGCCAACCAGAGGGGTTGACATTGGTGCAATAGAATTTATACATGAAGAGATAATGAAGAAAAGAAATGAGGGCTGTGCAATTTTACTGGTTTCAGCCGAACTTGATGAGGTTTTACGCCTTTCAGATAGAATTTTAACTATTTATGAGGGTGAGATCACAGGTGAATTTAAAAATGACAGCAGCTTATCAAAACAGGAAATTGGTCTCTACATGACTGAAAAAAGAGGTGAAAGGCATTGATTAAAAAAGATAAATATAAAGTTGAATATTTAATCTCATTATTTATATCTATTGCAGCTGCCCTTCTGCTCGGTGGAATAATTATGTGGTTTTATGGGAAGAATCCTATTTTAGGGTATAAGGCAATGTTTGAGGGAGCTTTTAATTCACAGTATCGCTTTGCAACTACTCTTTCTAAGATGGTTCCCCTTGTTTTAACAGGACTGGCTACAGCTGTTTCTTTTAGGGCAGGAATTTATAATATTGGTGGAGAAGGCCAGCTTTATCTCGGAGCATTTGCAGCTGCCTATGTTGGAATAACATTTACCTCACTCCCGGGTTATTTAGGGATCTTAATTGCAGTTTTACTGGCAGCAGCAGTTGGAGCGGCTTACGCTTATATTCCTGCACTGCTAAAGGTATATTATGATATTGATGAGGTAATTACTACCATTATGCTAAACAGTGTTGCTATATTTTTTACCGGTTATCTTGTTAACTATCCTTTTGCAACCAGCCAGGGGAAAATGGGTGGTACAGATGTAATAGCTGAGGGATATCAATTAAGCCGTCTGGTTAGACTTTCTAATTTAAATAGCAGTATTTTTATGGTGGCAGTTATTGGAATTATGATTTATTATTTGATGGAAAAAACAACTCTGGGTTATGACTTTAAAATGGTGGGTCAGAACAAGGACTTTGCTGATTATGGTGGAGTAAACTCTAAAAAAAGAATGATTACAGCAATGCTGATATCTGGAGGACTTGCCGGAATTGCGGGGGCTTTTGAAGTTCTTGGAACTCATTTCCGTTTTTTGCAGGCCATTTCTCCCGGTTATTATTTTGATGGAATGTTGATAGCATTGATTGTTAAGAATAATCCGCTTGGAATTATTTTTATGTCCTTCTTTTTTGCAGTTTTAAAAACCGGTTCAATGTCTATGGAGATGGCAACTGAAATTCCGTCTGAACTTGTTTTAATTATTCAGTCAGTAATTATCTTCTTCATTGCCGGAGAAGCCGGTATGAAAAAAATTATCAAACCATTATTTAAGAGAGGAGAGGAAGCTTAAATGGAAGAAATTTTAGCAAGGATTTTTAACCTATCTGTGATTCAAAATACTATTCGAACCTCAACTCCTCTTATTTTAGCAGCTTTAGGTGGACTTTTAACCATGCAGGCAGATATCTTAAATATAGGAATGGATGGAATGATTTTAATTGGAGCTTTTTTTGGAGTTCTGGGTAGTTATTTTTTTGCCAGCTCTTTTATGGGAGTAGTTTTTGCAGTTCTTTCAGGTATAATAATTGGTATTTTCTTTAGCTTTATGGTGGTTAAGTTAAAGGCAGATGAATTTATAGTTGGGATTGCAATTAATATTTTTGCCGGAGGTTTAACAGTTTTTCTTTTAAGAAGTATTTTTGGTGTTAAAGGTGCTTTTTCTTCTGATCAGATTATTGCTATTCCAAGAATCCAGATGCCATATTTAGAAAATATAGAATTTCTAAATATTATTTTTAATAACCACTCGGTTACAGTTTATCTAAGCTGGATTTTGGTTGTTTTAGTGACAATATTTCTTTATAAAACACCCTACGGAATGTGGCTTAGAGCTTCAGGAGAATATCCGGAAGCTTTGGATACAGTCGGGGTTAGTTCTCAGCTGATGAAACATTTTAGTTCAGTTATGTGTGGAGTTTTTTGTGGACTGGCAGGGGCCCATCTTTCATTAGGCTACCTAACCCTATTTTCTGAAGGTATGAGTGCTGATCGTGGTTTTATAGCACTTGCAGCAATAATTTTTGGCCGCTCTCATCCTGTTAAAACCTTTGGAGCCGCTCTTTTATTCGGATTTTTTGATGCTGTCGGAATGAGACTGCAGGGAGTGGGAGTGCCATCTCAGTTTAGTAAAGCTATTCCCTATCTATTTACAGTCATTGCTCTCTTTATTATTGCCAGAAGACACCTTAATAAAAAGAAGAATAATTCGATGGAAACAGTCAGCTAAATTACTTATCGGAGCTTTCTTTATTAATTTATTTGATCGCTTTTAGAAAAGCTGGAGGGGAGTTAAAGTGAAGAGAAAAGAATTAAGTTATGATCTATTAGTAATTGGATGCGGGGCAGCTGGCTTTTATGCTGCCCGCCAGGCTGGAAGGTGCGGTTTAAAAACTGCTGTTGTGGAAAAATCAAAACTCGGGGGAACAGCCTTTTACTGGGGTAGTTTAGCTGTCAAGAGGATTTCTGATAGAATTAAAACCTATCAAAAAGCAGTGAAAAATATCAGGGGAATTAGATTCGAAGGCTGGCCGGAAAATTTTCTGCTTCAAAAAAAAGATTTTGAAGACATAGAAAATAAAATTGAAAAAGATCTGAAAACAGCAGGTGTCGATATTTACTTTGCTGATGGAGAATTTATTTCAGCTAAAAAATATCAGCTAAAAGATAAAATAATAAAAGCTGAAAATATTATTATTGCCACCGGAAGTCAGGCAAAGGGAAGCAGTAATTTAAAAATTGATGGCAAATCTATAATCTCTCATCAGCAGGCGGTTACACAGAAAAAACTGCCTCAAAAAATGATGATTGTCGGCAGCAATATTGAAGGAGCAGAATTTGCTTCGATCTATAGTTTTTTAGGAGTTAAGGTTATTTTAGTTGAAATGGAGGCTGATTTTTTACCAGGGATTGATAATGATTTAAGTGATCAGCTTAAAGAGAGATTAAAATCAGAAGGAGTTGAAATCTTAACTTCAACAAAGGTAGAATCAGCAGAACTGCTTCAAAAATCTGAAAAAAAAGAGCTGAAAATTACCTTAAGCGGTGATTTTACGCCAGCTGCCAGGGCAAAGATAGGAGAATTAACGGCAGATGTAGATCAGATACTGCTTACTGCCGGCAGAAAAGTTAATTATCCAGCTGGAATTGAAAAGACAGGAATTAAAACTCTTAAAAATGCAATTGCGGTTGATCAAAATCTGCAAACAAATATTGCTGGTATTTACGCAGCCGGTGATGTTAATGGAAGCTACGGTATTGCAAGTACTGCAATTAATGATTCTTTAAGAATTATTCAGGCAATAAAAAATAAAGAGACCATGGAGTCTGCGGCTGATTCTATTCCCCAGGAGCCGTGCAGTAAAAAACTTAAATCAGCCTCTGAACAGCAAATTCCTCTTAATATCTTTACTATTCCTGAGATTGCAGGAATTGGAATGAGTGAGGGAGATCTCAAATCCAGAGGAATAGAATATCGAATTGAGCAATATCATTTTAAAGACTGCTGGCGCAGCCTAAATGCTGAGAGTGGAGGTTTTGCAAAAGTTATTTTAGCAGAGAATGAAAATAAGGTTCTGGGAATCTATCTGGTCGGAGATAATTTATCCGAAATAATGTCGAGTTTATCGATTAATAGCAGCAATTTAAGCTGGGAGAGCCTTGTCGAAAATATTTATGTCCATCCAAGCAGAAGTGAAATTTTAGCAGAAGCTGCCTTGAAATTTAATAATTTTTAGTGATAATAAGGAGTTGATTATATGAAAGAAGCACATCTACTTTGTAGTAAAGATGATATTGCCAGAAGTGTTCTGCTTCCTGGTGATCATGAGCGTGTTTTAAGAGTTGCTGAATACTTAGATGATGCCAAAGAAATTGCTTTTAACAGGGAGTTTAGAACAGTAACTGGAAGCTACAAAGGAGTTCCAATTACTGTTACTTCTACAGGTATTGGAGGTTGTTCAATGGGAATAGCCCTGGAAGAACTTATCAATTGTGGGGCGGAGAATTTTATTCGAATTGGAAGTTGTGGAGCTTTACAGCCGGATTTAAAACTTGGTGATTTAGTAATTGCTTCCGCTGCGGTGAGAGAAGACGGTTTAAGCAAAACTTATGTTGATCAGGTTTATCCGGCAGTTAGTGATTTTGAAATAACCTCTCTGCTGAAAGTTAAATCTGAAGAGTTTGATTTTGCCTATAAGCTCGGTATATGCCGCAGTCATGAATCGTTTTACATTGACCATAATCAGGAAGTGATCGATTACTGGAGTAGTAAAAACGTTCTGGCCTCTGATATGGAGACAGCCTCACTTTTTACTCTTGCTAATTTGCGAGGTGTTAGAGCAGCATCTGTTTTAAATGTTGTGGTAAATGATGCTCAGGATTCTTCGGCTGGAATTAATAGCTATGTCAATCAGGAAGAGGTAGTGATGGAGGGTGAGAGAAGAGAAATTAAGATTGCATTAGAGGCTTTAGCAGAATATAATAGTTAATTTTTAAGGACAGTTTTCACTAAGAAAGCTGTCTTTTTATATGCTGGAGATAAGAAAGAAGAGCATATTCTTGATAAAAAGCATAGAAAAATAAAATATGAGTTTAAATCAGGTTATATAAGCCTGAAAATAGGATTTAAATGGTCTTTAAACGACTTAATTAACTTAAATCAACACTCATAACATTTAATAATTGAGTCATTCTAAACGATACTAATAATAAGAGCTCATATTGTCCGGAAAGGCTTTTAAATCAGTGATTTTCTTTTATCCTCACAAATAATATGCTATAATAAATTATAATTGCGAGCAAAAAAAGGAGTTGAAGCAAATGAATATAAATTCTGCCATGCAGAGTCAAATTGCAAGTGTACAGCAGGCCTTAGGTATGATGTCAATGCAGAAATCAATGGGCCAGGACGCAGCCAGTGTTGGTAAACTTTTGGAAGGAATACAGGAAACTACTGAAGCAGTCCAGCAGGCAGCCGGGATTAATCGCGGTCATCATTTGAATGTGAAAGCTTAATTTTTTAAAATGGTCATATTGATTGTGAATTGAACTTTAAATATGAATTTATTAAAACTTGTGGGGTACCTTAATGAATAAAAATAATAGAACTAATTTTCACTATCAAAAAGCCTTAGAATTATTCAAAAAAAATAATGTAACTGAAGCAGTAAAAGAATTAAAACTCTGCCTGAAGTTTAACCCTAAAGATGTTTTAGCACTTAATTTATTAGCTTTGGGCTACTATCTCAAATGTCGCTTTGATAAAGCTGAAAATTACTGGAGGCAGAGTTTAGCAGTAAAAAGAAAAAATAATCAGGCGCTTGATTATTTGGAACTGATCACCAAAAAAGATTTTTTAGAAATGCGTCAGGAGTATAAAGAAATATTATTTAATGATACTGCTGCCAAAAGTGAAAAGATAGAATTTTTAAAAAACATAATCAATAAGCATGATGAATTAATTGAGCCTTACTTAATCTTAGGTTTATTATACAAAGAAGACCAAAAATATCAGGAAGCACTTGAATATTTATACCAGGCTTATGAATTGGATAGCGGCAACAAAAATATCAAAGATTATATAATGGAATGTGAAAATAGAGAAAATAATTATAATTTTTTTGGTTTGAATAACTTTGATTTCAGCCGCTTCAATTTAGACAAATTTAAGTTTTTTAATTATAAAAAGGAAACAGCTCTGATTCTAACAGCACTTCTAGCAGTCTCTTTAATTTTTTATATGAATAGTGAAGAACAGCCCATTCAATTAGACAGCAATGTTCAGCAGGAAGAAGTTCAGAATCAATCAACTGCAGCAGAAAATAATAAAAATCAGAATCCAGATCAGAATAGTCAACAGGACAACCAAAATGAGGGATCTAATTCTTTGAATAATTTAAATCTCAAACTTGATTTAATGGAATTTAAAGCTGTTGAAAATCCAATTTCTCTTGATCTGATAAGAACTATCCAAAAAAATGAAGCTGCAAAAACTCCGGCAGAGGTTTACGAGGAATATTTTAGTGAAGACCGGGAACAGGAATTGTTTAATCTTGGTCTGCAGGCACTTAGAAACCAGCGCTATCAGGATGCAGCAGCAATTTTTGAGCAGGTATATAAATTTTCAGATGTCGAATATTTAAAAAGAGAAAGCCTTTATCTTTTAGCTAGAAGCAGACAGCTTGCTGAGGATTATCAGGCTGCAGAGAATTACTATCAGCTTTATATTGATAATTATCCTGAGACGAACTATTACGAAGAGGCCTTATATAATTTGGGTCTGCTTTTAGATGAACAGGGCCAACTTCAAGAGGCACAGGAGATTTTGCAGCGGTTAAGGGAAGATGCGCCCTACAGCTCTTATAATAACTCAAAAGTCTATGATATTTTAAATAAAGAAAACTAGGAGTTAAACGTTATGCTTGAAAATTTAACTTTAAAAATAGATAGTTATCCTTCCCGGAAGGCAATGGGCTTTTATAATCTTGCTGATAGGGCAGGAGACATAGCTCAAAAAGGAAAAGAAACTGCTTCTGAAGCAGCTGTCTTTTATGCTTCGACAGGTGATAAACTGGCTGATTTTGAAAACTATAAGATCTCAGATTTGGGTTCTGAGATTATGTATACTGAAGAAAGAGAACTAAGAATTGTCTATAAGCCCGGACCAAATATAGATTTTAAGGCCTAAAATAAAAGGGGGCAGATAAATTGGAGTTAATGACAAGAGACTTTGGAAAAATAGAAATTGAGAGAGATCAAATAATAAATTTCGAAAACGGGCTGCCCGGATTTGAAGAATACAGAGAATTTATTTTATTACCCTTTGCTGATGATTCACCCTTTATAATTATGCAGTCGATAGTGAATCCGGAACTGGCATTTATTACAGTTGAGCCCGGAAACTTAATTTCTGATTATGAATTTGAAATAAGTGATAAAAAGGAAAAAGAATTAGAAATAAACTCAATCGAAGAAATTTTAGTGTTGAATATAATTACTTTAAAGGATAAAATAGAAAACATAACTGCCAATCTATCAGCTCCAATAATTATCAACCTGAAAGAGAAATTAGGCAGCCAGATTATTCTAGATAACCAAAAATTCAGTGTTCGCTATCCAATTTTTGCGAAAGTTGAGCAGGCTGATCAAATAGAAGAGGTGTCAGAATAATGCTGGTTTTAACTAGAAAAGAAAACGAAAAGATTTTAATTGGAGACGATATAGAAATAACTGTAGTTGGAGTTGACAACGGCAGTGTTCAGCTGGGGATAACTGCTCCCAGAGAAATAGAAATTTTAAGAAAAGAATTATTAGAAGATGTGAAAAAGGAAAACAGAGCAGCAGCTTCAAATAAAAACCTTTTAGAAAAGCTGCAGCAGTTAAAATTCAATTCAGAGTCAAAGGATTAAAGGAGGCGATTATTGTGAATAAAAATCGCGCAGAACAGTATAAGAAAACTCAGATTAATACAGCCAACCCTGGGAAATTATTATTGATGCTCTATCAGGGTTCATTAAAATTTGCTAAACTGGCGGTCCAGAATATAGAATCTAATAATATCGAAGAAAGTCATAAAAATATTGTTAAGGTCCAGAATATTATCCTAGAACTTCAGAGAACTTTAGATACCGAAAGAGGGGGCCAGCTGGCAGTACAATTAGAAAGCTTATATGATTTTATCTACCAGGAACTACTGCAGGCAAATTTAAAAAAGGATAGCAAACATTTAGAAAATGTAATTCCTCTTTTGGAGGAACTTTACTCTGCTTATAAAGAGATAATAGTAAACCAATCAAAGTCTGAACCTCAGCAGAGGGTTAATATTGGAGGTTAAAATGGCTTCATTACTCAACTTATATCAAGAACTAAATCAGAAGCTGGCAGAAGAAAAAGAATATATAAAAAAAGCTGCTTATGAAGAACTAAAAGAAGTAATAGCTGCTAAAAATGATCTAATCAAAGAGATTGAGGAAAAAGAAGAGGCAGTCAAATCAGCTGAAGCAAAAAAAATTGAAAAATCTGATGTCAATAAGTTAAAAGAAATTTTAACTGAGTCTTTAGAAGTTCAGCAGGAAAATATGGAGATTCTCACTCAAAAAAAGGGAGAAACTAAGGCAAAGCTTTTAGAACTGTATGGTCGAAAAAAGAGTATTAAAGGTTATCATAACAGAGGCCATCAGGAAGCTAAATTTTTTGATCAAAAAAGCTGAAAATTAAATTTAGAGTATTTTTTTATTTAACACATGACTAATAAAGTCAGGGGAGGGATTTTTTTGAAGGACAATGAATATTTAAATATGTTTTTTGCCGAAGCAAAGGAATATATAGAAGTCCTAAATAATGGAATTTTAACATTGGAAAACGATCCAGAAGATAAGGAAACAATTGATGCTATATTTAGAGCTGCTCACTCTTTAAAAGGAATGGCAGCAGCAATGGGTTTTGAAAAGTTGACAGAATTAACTCACAAACTAGAAAACAGCTTAGATAAGATTAGAGAAGGGAAAGTTAGTGTCAAAACTGAATTTATTGATCTTTTATTTCAGGCTTTAGATAATATACAATATTTAGTTAAAGCTGTAGAAGATAATGGTGGGGAAGAGCCCGAAGATTTTGACATTGATGCTTTAGTAGCTGAACTTATTGCCTATACAGAAAATAGTGTAGTAGAAGGTAAAAGCAAAATTCAAAAAAGCTCAGACGGTTTAGAGGATTTTTTAACAGATTCAGAAAAAGAGGAACTCTTAGATAGAAAAAAAGACAAAGAAAGAGTTTATCAGCTTAAAGCTGAAATTGTTGAAGAAGAATTTAAGTCTGTAAGAGCTTTTATGCTTTTAAAGAAGTTAGACGAAATTGGTCAGCTTTTTAAATCTAATCCAAGCAGAGACGAAATCGAAAACTCTGAATTAGATATTGAAGATTTAGATATTATTGCTTTAAGCTGGCTTGACTCAGAGGAGTTTAAAACAGAATTAGAATCCCAGCAAAGTGTTAACTTAATTAACTTAGAGGAACTCCAAAATTCACAGCTGGAAACTAATAAAGAAAGTACAAGCAAAAAAATTGACTCTAAAAAAACAGGTGTAAGCAGTTTTAACAGCAGTTCTACCGTTAGAGTTGATATTTCTAAACTCGATACTTTAATGAATATGGTTGGAGAGCTATTAATTAATAAAAGCCGCCTGGAATCACTTAATATTAGAAAAACAAAATTTACAGAAATAATGCCTCAGCTTGACCGAGTAACCATGGATTTACACCACATAGTTATGCAGATTAGAATGGTTCCGGTTGGGGTAATGTTCAGCCGTTTTCCCAGAATGATGAGGGATTTGAGCAATAAGATGGACAAAAAAATTGACTTTGTAATGACAGGTCAGGAAACCGAACTTGACCGCTCGATTATTGACGAATTAGCTGACCCTCTAACCCATTTACTTAGAAACGCTATTGACCACGGCATAGAAAAGCCAGCAGAAAGAAAAGCAAATGGTAAAGACGAGGAAGGCCGAATTGAGCTAACTGCTTACCAAAAGGGAAGCGAAATCATTATTGAAGTTAAAGACGATGGTGCAGGTATAGAAGCAGCAGCAATTGCCAAAAAAGCAGTTGCCAAAGGGATCGTTGAAGAAGAAGAAATCCAGCAGATGGAAAAAAGAGATATCCTGGATTTTGTTTTTCATCCCGGCTTCAGTACAGCTCAGGAAATAACAGATGTTTCCGGTAGAGGTGTGGGAATGGATATTGTCCGCAGTACTGTCAAAAAACTTGATGGGCAGGTAAGTATTAATTCAGAACCAGGAGAAGGAAGCACTTTTAAGATAACTCTACCTCTAACTCTTGCTATCTCACAGGCATTAATGGTTAAGATTCTTGGAGATACTTTTGCAATTCCGCTAAATTCTGTTAGTGAAACCCTGACAATTGAGCCTCAAAATATCAAAAAAATTAGAGGTAAAGATGTAATAGTATTAAGAGAAACAACAATCCCAATTGTTTCAGCAGCCTCCATTTTTGGAAATGAAAAACAGGAGACTTTTAGGAACTCCGAAAAAGATCTTTCTGTAGTTATTTTAAAAAGTGGTGAAAGAAAAGTAGGATTAGTTGTAGGCCAGCTTCTAAATCAGCAGGAAATTGTAATAAAATCTCTTGGGAAATACCTGCAGGATACCAGATATATTAGTGGTGCTACTATAATTGGTGATGGGGATGTTGCTTTAATCATTGATGTTAGGGATGTTGTTAGTAAATAAATATAAATATTGGAGGACGTCTTAAATGAAAATGAATATCAAAGAAATAGACTGGCAGAGTATTAAAACAAAACTTATTATAATAATAAGTCTCCTGGTTTTAATATTAATCACCCTTTCTACAATTATTACTTATTTTCAAACAAAAAATATTTTAGAAGAAAGCATCTATGATTCTGCCCTAGATAAAATACAGAGCAGTGCTGCCCAATTAGATATGGTAATTGACCAGGGAGTAAACGCAATAGAAAATGTTGACCATGCGTGGTTTGATACGAGGGTTAATTTACCGACAGCTTTAGCAAGAGATCTTTATTACAAGATGGGTAATAATGCGCGTTTTAAAAATATAGTTGAAAGCAATGAATATCTCAACTCAATGTTTATTTTGGATAGTGAAGGAACGATGAGTATAACCAGTACCGAAGAAGACTTAGACTTTTCCGATAATCCGATTTTTCAGCAGGCTTTAAATAGTGAAGAAATTTTTATCAGTAATCCTTTAACTCAGCCTGGTGGAACTGAAGAGGTTATTATGATCATTGAACCATATTTTGTAGAAGGAAAACTTATAACATTTTTTGGAGGAACCATCACTCTTAATAAATTGAATGAATTTGCTTCAACGTTAAATATTAACGGCAGCGGTAATGGTTTTATTATTAATCAGGATAATTACCTTCTCGCATATGAAGATGAAAAATACATAGGTAACCAGCAGCTCTTAGCTGATGGTGGAGAAGAGATGGAACAGCTTTTTAATAATATGCAGAACGACTTAAGCCAGATAGAATTTTATAATTTGATGGGAGTTGACAGTGGGGTAGCTTACGCTCCTTTAAATAATGCTGACTGGTCAATTGGGATTAAAGCCAATAACAAAAATGTTTTGAGCCCGTTAATCAGGCTTCGCTATATTAGTTTAATTATTGGAATAATTGCAGTTTTAATTGGTACAGCAGTTGCTTATTACCTTGCAGGATATATTTCTAAACCAATTATAGAGCTTCGAAACACTGTCAATGTAATTGCTGATGGAGACCTAACTGAAAAAGCTGAAGTTGAAAACAATGATGAAATTGGAGAACTTGCAGCTGACTTTAATAGAATGGTAGATAATATTAAAAAGCTGATTGACAATATCAGCAGTTCTGCAGTTAAAACTGAGAAAACAGGGACTGATTTAAAAGCGACTGCAGCTGAAACTAGTTCTGCAGTTGATAATGTAGCAGCTTCCATCGAAGAATTTTCTGCTTCCATCGAAGAAGTAGCTGCCTCAGCTCAGGAATTTTCATCGACAAGCTCGAGTATTAATGCTAATGTTCAAGGGATAACTGAACACACTGATGAGGTAAATGAACTCGCCAAAAATGGTCTTTTGGAGATGCAGAAGACAGAAGAAGAAATGGAAAAAGTTCTTGATGTTTCAGCGGAATCAATTGATAAAATTAATAATCTAAATACTTCTGCTGGTAAAATAAATGGAATCATCAATATGATTTCTGCTATAGCTGAACAGACTAATTTGCTTGCTTTAAATGCTGCAATAGAGGCGGCAAGAGCTGGAGATGCAGGCAGAGGTTTTGCTGTTGTTGCTGACGAGATTCGAGATCTAGCTGAAGAAACAAAAGGTTCAACTGATGACATAAAAAGTCTTGTAAATAACCTTCAGCAGGAAATTGGAGATGCTGTTAAAGTAATTAACAATACGAACTCTCAAATTAAGGCTGGAGCAGATTCTGTAGCAAGTACTGGAAAGTCATTTAACCATATTACAGACAAAATAAAAGATGTGGTAACTCAGGTTAAAGATACTGCTGAAGCTGTTAATGAACTCAACCGCGGCAGTAAAGATATTTCAAGAGTGACTGAAGAGCAGGCTGTAAATAGTGATCAGATTTCAGAATCAGTACAGAAACAATCGGAAGCAGTTGATAATCTCAATCAAGCAGTTGGAAGTCTGACCGAAATGACAGTAGAGTTAAAAGAGTTGGTTAATGAATTTAAAATTTCTTAAAGAGGTGAAAAAATGTCCTTAAATAAAGAAAAATCTATTTCAATGGCTGCTCAGGACAGCAAGTCTGATTTAAATCAGTATGTAGTATTTAATATTGATGCAGAACAGTATGGAATAAAGATAGATAAGACAAGAGAAATTATTAAAGAGACTAAGATAACAGAAGTACCAAATACAGCTGATTATGTTGTTGGAGTTATTAATCTAAGAGGTATAATTGTGCCGGTAATCGAACTCAGCCGACGCTTTGGGATCGAAGACCATATTGATAAGCATCTGTTTGCAGACTCTGAGCAGAGGATAATAACCGTAGAAAGCGAAGAACAGCTTCTGGGTATTCAGGTGGATCATATAGAAGGTATTGCCTGGGTTGAAGAAGAAAAAATAGCTCCACCACCTGAGCTAGAAAAGGGTATTAGAGAAGATTATTTAAGAGGTGTTTGGGCTCGTGATAACAAGCCTTTATTAATTCTTCTTGATTTAGAAAAAACACTTTTTGCTTAAAAGATCATAAAAAATTTGGAGGTGAATTAAATTGCAGTTGAACAATAATACTAAAAAAGAAGAACAGGAAAAGTATATTATATTTACACTTGCAGGTAAGCAATTTGGGATCAATATCAAACAAACCAGAGAAATTTTATCAAGCAAAGAGCTAACTTTAGTTCCGGAAAGCCCTGAATATATTGCCGGACTTATAGATTTGCGTGGTATGGTGGTTCCTGTTATAGATTTAGAGCTTAGATTGAATATAAAAAAAGAAGAAAGTTCTCAAAGTGATAATAATCGAATAATCATCATTGTAGAATTAGAAAATCTGACAGCAGGAATGATGGTTGAAGAAGTAAAACAGATCAAAGAGCTGAATGGAGAAGAAATTGCAAATTTGCCTTCACTTGCGCAAAAGATTGATCGTAAATACATAGCAGGTGTTGGTAGGACTGAGGGTGAAGAGTTGCTGATGATTCTTGATTTGGAAAGTGTCTTAACTAAAGAAGAAATGGACCAGATCCAGAAATTAGAGGACAATGTTGTTAACTCATAAAGGGGCAGGTTATGAATTTAGATAAAGCAAAAAAAGATATCTTAAAGGAAATAGCAAATATAGGTGCTGGTAATGCTGCAACAGCTTTTTCGACAATGGTAGACAAACAAATTGATATAACAGTTCCGAGAATTGAACTAATGCCGATAACAGACCTTCCAGAAATCACAGGAGATCAGGAGGATTATATTTCCTGTACACTGATCAATTTTGATGGAGAAATTTCTGGGAAAATACTTTTGGTGCTTGAGATGCAGATAGTGGAAAAAATTCTTCACCTTATGTTTGGTGAGGGAGAATTACCATCAGCCGAAATACAGAGCTCTGCTTTGAGGGAACTTGGGAATATTTTAAGTGGAGCTTACTTAAAGGCAATAAATATTTTTAGTGACTTAAACTTAAGCCAGGGCTTACCAGCTGTCGCGTATGATATGGCGGGTGCTGTGCTTAGTAGTTCAGTTATAGATTATAACCAGAGTGATGATGAGATAATCTTGCTGGAAACTGAATTTATTATTTCTGAAGAGAAACTGGAATTATATTATTTTTTCATACCAGAAGAAGAGTCAATTGACATCCTTTTCCAGCATTTGATGGGTGATAGCCTTGATTAGTACTGAACAAAAAGTTGAAAAAAAAACAATAGTCAAAATGGCTGAGTGGGCAGTAGATCAGGAAGATGCCCAGCTTGTTATTTTAGGTCTTGGTTCCTGTATAGGTGTAGCTCTTTATGATGACTATTCTAAAATAGGTGGGCTTGCTCATGTTATGCTGCCTAAAAGTAAGGGTAGCAACAAAACGGAAGCCAAATATGCCGATACAGCTGTTCCATTTTTATTAAAAAAAATGATTGAAAAAGGAGCAAATAGGAGAAGGCTAAAAGCAAAAATTGTTGGGGGAGCAGGGATGTTCAAGACAGAGGGGGGCCAGTCTGTAATGCAGATCGGCCAGAAAAATATTAAAGCGGTAAAAGAAGTGCTTAAAAATGAAAATATAAGAATTATTGGTTCAGATCTGGCAAAGGATTATGGACGCTCAATGTATTTTCATCTCACTGATGGTAAAGTTAGAGTAACCGCCTTTAATAAAGAAAATATAATAATTTAACACTTAATTAATAATTTTTTCTTGTAAATAAAAAATATATCTGTTATTATTAACAATAGCAGTATAAAGAATTAGTAGGAGGTAAACCTTATATGAATTCAGTTTTAATAGTAGATGATGCTGCTTTTATGCGCTTAAATCTAAAAAATATTCTTAAAGATGATTTTGAAATTGCTGGTGAAGCAGAAAATGGCAAAGAAGCTGTTGAGCTTTATCAGGAATTAAAGCCTGATATTGTAACTATGGATATTACAATGCCGGTTATGGATGGTTTAGAGGCAATAAAAGCAATTCAGGATATTGATCCATCAGCAAAGATAGTTGTTTGCAGTGCAATGGGTCAACAAAAAATTGTTATTCAGGCAATTGAAATGGGAGCCAAAGATTTTATTGTAAAACCATTTAAAAAAGATAGAGTAATGGAATCTTTAGAAAAATTACTTTAATTAAAATCTTTCAAATAAATATTGGCAAAACTGTCGAAAGGCAGTGACGCAAAGTTCTGGGTCTAAAAACAATAATTATTGTTATGACTGCCAGGCTGCATAATAATTAGAATGAATAATTACTTTATCATAGTTATAGTTATCTTATACTATGACTTTAAAGTTTATTTTTTAATTAAATTATCTGTGGCCTTTAGAAAAAACTAAAGGCCGATTTTATGTATATTTTGATTTAGGGGGTGGGAAAAATTAATAACTATTTATCAATCATTACAGGTGCTCTCGATGGATCCGTTAAACGTGGAGAATTGATTTCTAATAATATTGCTAATATCGGCACACCTAATTATAAACGGCAGGATATAAACTTTAAGTCGATGTTGGCTGAAAAAATAGACAGTGAAAATTCAAAAAAACTTTCAATTGAAACTACTAATGAAAAACACATTCCTTTTCGAAGAGATTACACTTCCCAGATCACAACTTCCAAAAATAACCGCAGTTTCCGAAATGATCAAAACAATGTAGATATTGACCATGAAATGGCAGAAATGGCTAAAAACAGTATATATTATAATGTAATGACCCGGCGTGCGGCAGGTCATTTTTCGACTTTAAATCAGGTAATAAATCAGGGAGGTAAATAAAAGTGTTTAAAGGAATTGATATTAGTGCTTCTGGATTAACAGCTCAGAGATTGAGAATGGATCTTATTTCCAGCAACATCGCTAATGCAGAAACCACTCGTGATGGAGATGGCAATACTTATAGAAGAAAAGTTGCAGTCTTTAGAGAAAAAATAAATAGTGAATTTAGCAGACTAAATTCTGCTGAGGGCAGCAACAGCGGTTCTCAAGCAGGTGTTGAAATAAGTTCAATCGAGGAAGATCCTTCCCCTTTTAGGGTAGAGTATAGACCTGATCATCCTGATGCTGATGAAAATGGATATTTAGAGCTGCCGAATGTCAGTGTGATGACTGAAATGGTAAATATGATTGATGCCAGTCGGAGTTATGAAGCTAATGTTCAGGCGATTTCAAATTATAAAAGCATGGCAAATAGTGCCTTAAATATTAGCACTTAAGGTTAAGAAGAGGTGAAAACAGTGAACAATATTATTAATCCAATTCAAATTGCAAATAATTTTAAACTCGAGCAAAGTAAAAAGGCTCAGGCACCAGAAAACAAAAATTTTTCCGATTTTTTTCAAGAAAAGCTAACAGAAGTTAATGATTTGCAAAAAGATTCACAAAGGATAACAGCTGATTTTGCTGCTGGTAAAACTGATAATATTCATCAGGTAATGATCGCAGCTGAAAAAGCAAAAATAGCAGTTAATTTAACTACGACAGTTCAATCTAAAGCTGTTGATGCATATAAAGAAATTATGCGTCTTCAGGTTTAATTTTTGACTTTATAATAATGATAATGTTTGTTTAAATGGTTTTATATAGTTATTAATAATTCAGAAAGAGGTTTTATGATGGCAGAGATGTTTGCAAAATATAAGGAAGAACTCAGCACCTTATGGAAAAAATTAAATAAGAGCATTCAGCTTTTAATTATAGTGCTGACGGTTTTAATGTCCTTAGCTTTTGCTTACTTAATTTTTAGAGGTAGTGCTGTTAATTACCAGCCACTTTATGCTGATTTAAGCACCACCGATTCGGCAGCAATTGTGGAAAGGCTGGATGAAAACGGCATCGACTATAAATTAGGGGGTCAGGGTAACACAATCTTAGTTCCTGAAGAAGATATTTATCGACTTCGACTGGATTTAGCTTCTGCCGGTTTACCTGATCAGGGAGTAGTAGGATTTGAAATCTTTGATCAAAGTGAATTTGGGACAACTGAGTTTGAAAGGAAAGTAAATTACTACCGTGCTCTTGGAGGAGAACTGGGACGTTCTGTTCAGTCAATTTCGGGGATTAGTTATTCCAGAGTTCAGATAACCCCACCTCAGGAAAGTCTTTTTTTAGATGAGGAAAAATCTGCTACTGCTTCTGTTTTAGTAGAACTAGAACCTGGTTTTAGGATGACCCAGAAGCAAATCGAAGCAGTTCGCAATTTAGTTGCCAGTGGGGTGCAGGACTTACCTTTAGAAGAGGTTACGATAGTTGATACTAATGGAAACTTGCTTTCAAATAATGATTATCTAGGTAGAGAGGGTGTTGATCCTCAGAACTTTGTACTTCGCAAAGAATTTGAAGCTTCTTTAAAAAATGACCTAAACTCACTTTTGACCAGAGTTTTAGGTCCAAACAATTTTGCGGTGGAGGTTTATGCTGATTTAAATTTCGACCAGAGACAGGCTGAAAGTAAAACATATACGCCAGTAGTGGATGAAAATGGAATTGTTAGAAGTGAAGAAGTTTCAACTAGTAGTCAGCAGGGAGCTCAGGGTGCTCAAGGAGTTCCAGGAACTGATGCAAACATTCCTCAGTACCAGGCGGGAGATAATGCTGGAGCTGCAAGTTATGAGAGTGAAGATCGAATAACAAATTATGAAATAAATGAAAGAATTGAACAGCATGTTTATGCACCAGGAGATGTTAAAAAGCTGTCAGTCTCAGTAATGGTTGACCAAACAGTAGATGAGGAAAGGCTCGATCAAATAAGATCAGCGGTAGCTGCTGCTATTGGTTATGACCAGGACCGGGGAGATGTTTTAAATATTGCCGCAGTTAACTTTGATAACTCACTACAGCAAGAAGCAGAAGCCGCGAGAGCAAATCAGGCAGCAGCAGAAAGACGAAGAATGTATATCTATGGTGCTTTGATCGCACTTGTCTTATTAATAAGTGCAGGTCTAATTATTTATCTGGTCAGAAGAAATGGTATGCAGACTCAACCAGGAGCTAATTTAGACATGTCAGTTGAAGATGATGAAGATGAATTAGAGTCATTATTTAAACCAGACCGCGAACAGAAAAAAGATGCTCATATGAAACGAGAGCTAGAACAAATGATTCATTCAGATCCGGAAAATGCAGCCAAATTAATTCGCAGCTGGCTTTTAGACGAATAATAAATGTTAAAAATTGAAAGGGAATTATTATGAGAGATGAACTTACAGGTAAAGAGAAAGCAGCAATACTTTTAATATCACTGGGACCAGAAATTTCTTCTGATATCTTTAAACATTTAGATGACGAAGAAGTCGAAAAATTGACTTTAGAAATTGCCAATCAAAATAAAATTGATCCTGGTTTAAAGAAAGAAATTCAGCAGGAATTCATTAATTTACAGCAGGCGAATAACTATATTAATTCCGGTGGTATAAATTATGCCAAAAAAATTCTAGAAAAATCTTTTGGGCCTGATAAAACCAGAAAAATTATTAATCGTTTGACTGCAACTCTACAGGTGAGACCATTTGACTCTATTCGCAAGTCTGATCCTGCTCAGTTATTAAACTTTATTCAGGGTGAACATCCACAGACAATTGCTTTAATTTTAGCCTATATTGATCCGACTCAGGCTTCTCAGGTTATTTCGATGCTGTCTACGGATGTGCAGAGTGAGGTAGCAAAAAGAATTGCCATGATGGACAGAACTTCTCCGGAGATCATTAAAGAAGTTGAAAGTGTCTTAGAGAAGAAGCTTTCTGCTGTTGCCAGTAATGAATATGCTCGTGCCGGCGGTATTCAGGCAATTGTTGATGTTTTAAATCAGGTTGATCGAGGAACAGAAAAAAATATTCTTGATAAGTTAGAAGAAGACGATCCTGAATTAGTAGAAGAAATTAAGAAGAGAATGTTTGTCTTTGAAGACATTGTACTGCTTACTGATAGAGCTGTTCAGCTTGTGCTGCGTCAGGTTGAAACCCATGACCTTGCTCTAGCTCTTAAAACAGCCAGTGATGAGGTTGAAAACATTATTAAGAGTAATATGTCTCAGCGGGCAGCAGAAATGCTGGAAGAAGATATAGAATTCATGGGACCTGTGCGCATTAGAGAGGTAGAAGATGCCCAGCAGAGAATTGTTAATGTGATTAGAGAACTAGAAGAAAGTGGAGAAATTGTGATTGCAAGAGGTGGGGAGAGTGAAGTAGTTGTCTAAGATTATTAAGGCTTCTCAAATCATAGGTAAATATAAAATTAAAAACCACAAAAAATCTCTTTCTTTTGACCCAAAAGCAGAAGAAAATTCTAGTAAAAATAATGAGAAAAATAATAAAAAAAATATTGAACAACAGACGAATGCAAAAAAAGATTTAGCTAAACAGAAAAGAAAAGAAGCTGAAGTTGAGGCAGAGAAAATTATAGCTGAAGCAAAAGCAAAGGCTGCAGGAATAATTGAAGCTGCTCAAAAAGAAAAAGAAGAAATCGAATTACAAAAAGAGGAAATTTTTTCCAAAATAAAAAAAGAAGCTGAAGCTGAAGCGCTAAAATCAGCTCAAGATAAAATTGATAGGGTTGTAAACGAATTACTTTCAACTGCCAGTTCTTTTGAAGATGAAATGAAAAAGAAAAGAGTCGAAGCACAAAAAAATATAATAAATTTTTCAGTAAAAATTGCAGAAATAATTATTGATGTTAAGCTGGAGGATGAACCTGAAATTATTAATAATATTGTTTCTGATATGCTCTCCAAAATTGATGAGAGCCACAATAATATAACGGTCAGAATCCATCCAGATTTATTACCTTACCTGGAACAAAACAATCTTTATGCTCGCCTTCAAGAAAAAAACCTAAACTTTAAGGGCGATTATGAACTTGAAAAAGGTGATTGTATTGTGGAAAGCAGCCTGGGCGGAAAAGAAGGAAGTATTTCACACAAAATAGAGCTAATTAGAGAAGAACTTTTAAAAGAGGTTGAGGCCAGTGTTTGATTTAGATATGGATAAACTCGAAGAAAAACTTAATCAGATTGATACAACTAGAAATTTTGGCCATATAAACAGAGTTATTGGACTGGTAATTGAATCTATAGGTCCCCAAGCTTCAATTGGAGAGCTTTGTTTAATCAAAAGCGACCAGGGTGATGTTAAGGCAGAGGTTGTTGGCTTTGATGATAATAAAATTCTGATGATGCCTATTGGTGAGATGGAGGGTATAAAACCCGGAGCAAGAGTTGTTGCTACAGGCGAAAAACTCAAAATAAATGTTGGGGAACATCTGCTTGGGAAAATCATCGATGGAAGCGGAAATATTCTTAATGGCGACTATAAAAACATGGGTACAGCTGTTGAGGTTAACCGCCGACCACCAGATCCACTCAAAAGACGAAGAATTAAACAGCCACTTTCTTTAGGTGTGAGATGTATCGATGGATTTCTAACATGTGGTAAGGGTCAGCGTCTTGGTATATTTGCCGGTAGTGGTGTTGGAAAATCAACCCTGCTTGGAATGGCTGCGCGAAATACAAATGCTGATATTAATGTCATTGCACTTGTTGGAGAGAGAGGTCGTGAGGTCAGGGACTTTATCGAAAAAGATCTTGGTGAAGAAGGATTAAAACGTTCTATTGTTGTTGTTGCGACTTCTGATCAGCCAGCTCTTTTAAGAGTTAAGGCCGCCAGTATAGCAACTGCTATTGCAGAATATTTTCGTGACCAGAGTGAAGATGTACTTTTGATGATGGACTCAGTAACTCGAGTTGCCATGGCATTAAGAGAGGTTGGCTTAGCTATAGGTGAGCCCCCTGCTACCAGAGGTTATCCACCTTCTGTTTTTGCAGAATTACCAAAACTTCTGGAGAGAACAGGAACTAATGCCTTAGGTTCTATAACAGCACTTTATACAGTTTTAGTTGAAGGTGATGACTTTAATGAACCTGTATCTGATACGGTCCGCGGTATTCTAGATGGTCATATTTCTTTGTCTAGAGAACTAGCTGAGTCCGGCCATTACCCAGCAGTTGATGTTCTAAGCAGTGTCAGCAGAATAATGAATGATCTAGTAGATAAGGATCATCTCAAAGCTGCTGAAAAGGTACAGCAGTGGCTTGCTGCTTATAACCAGTCTGAAGATTTAATTAATATTGGAGCTTATGAACGAGGGTCAAACCCGGAAGTGGATAAAGCGATTGAAAAAATCGGACAAATTAATTCTTTTTTAAGACAGGGTATAGAAGAAAAAGCAAATTATCATGATACTGTTGAACGCTTAAAGCAAATTGCCTCAAACTAGGATGAGATAAATGAGTGGATATAAATTTAAATTTGAAAAAATTTTATCTTTACGAAATAAAGAAGAAGAACAGGCTGAAAACAAGTATTTACATTTAAAAAAAGAATTAAGAGATATAAATCAACAGATTAAAGAATTAGAGCTGGAAAAAGAGGAAGTTTTTGATAATCTAAGGACAGATGACCATGATATTGACTCTCATATTGAAATGAGGGATTATTTAAAAAGGTTAAGAGCTGTTAAAATAAAGATTGAAGAAAAACAGGCTGAAAAAGCTGAAGCAGTAAAAAAACAGTTTGAATACATGATGGAAAAAAAGAAAGAAAGAAAAACCTTAGAGAAACTAAAAGAAAAAGAGAGCAAAAGATTCTTCAAGGAATTTTTAGCAGCCGAACAAAAGGAACTGGATGAACTCGGCAGACACTATGGTACAGGTGGTAGATAAAAAAGATGAAAAAATTCATTTATTTTTTAATATTATTTTTAGTTCTTTTCGCAATGCTCAGCTGGTCACTTGATGCATTGGGAGTAATTGATGTCAAGACTGCAGCCTATAATATAGCTTCTAAAATACCCTTTTTAAATAACTATTTAATCAGTCAAGCTGAAATGACTCAATTGGAAAATAAAAACCAGGAACTTCAGCAGGCAATCACCACAAAAGATGCAGAGATTGCTAAGTTAGAAGCTAAGGTTGAAGATTTGAAAGCAGAAATTGATGAACGGGATCAAGTAATTGCTGAAATTCAAAGCGATTATAATGAACTTCTGGCTAATAGAGAAGATAAAGAAGCAAAATATGAGAAAGTTGCTGAGATTTACCGCCGGATGGAGCCTGAAGCAGCTGCAGCTGTGATTATGCAGATGGAGCAGGGCCTGGCTGTAGAAATCATTTCTAGGCTAAAGGAAGACCAGGCAGCAGCAGTAATTGAGTCTTTATCACAGGATAGAGCAGCAGAGATTATGAGTATGTTGAGTCAGTAATAATTTCAATCTTAACCTATACTATTCTAAATTTAAACAAAACAGAAGTTTTAAATTAAATAACGATAAACAAAAATTAGATAAAAAGCACTGAAAGGAGGTGAGAATTTGAGAGAAGCAATTGCACTAAACCAATACAACTTTCAGCCTCAGCAAGAAATAAAAAAAAGCAGTAGAAACAGGAATAAAGGTAGTTCAGAGAGTTCTTTTGCTGAAAAAATGAGGGCTGCTCAGAAGAAAGACAATAAATCTGATGCTCAAGAAAAGTTTAAAGAAATGGAAAAGTCAAAGAGCTCTAAACAAGAGTCAGTTAAAGCAGTTGATAATCCCAAAAAAGAGAATTCAAAATCAAATCAACTTCCTTCAGAAAAAGACACTAAAAAAATGCTGGAGGAAACTGCAGAGGAAGCAGCTGCTCAATTAGCTCAGCTTGATTTAGGCAGTATTGAAGAAAATAAATTGAATTCACTACTTAGAGATGCTGGACTTTTAGAAGCCGGTGGAGATGATTTAATTTCTAAAGCTGCTGGAACCGAATTAGAGTTTTCAAAGTTAAACACTGCTGATTTAAAAGTATTAATTTCTGATTTGGAAAATTTAATATCAAATTCTGAAATTGATTTAGCTGAAAATGATCAGCTTGCTTCACTGCTAAATTTGTTAAAAGAAGTTGATTCAGAAAAAAATGTTTCAATTGAAAACCAGGTTTTCAGAGAAAAGTTTGCTGATTACTTTGATTTTCAAGGTCAAGCAGAGTCTAAAGCTGATAAAACATCTTCTATAAAAAGCAATGAGCAGGTTCAAACAGCTGGAGCTGAGAAACAAAGCTTAGCTTTTACTAATTCTGATCAAAATAAGTTAAGTCAGAAGGTTGATTTTGAGCAGAAAACTCTTGCCCAAAATAAGCTAGGTCAGGAAAAGACGGCGCAAAATACTGAAAATAATCATTCTAAAAATGAACAGTTATCTAAACTATTTAGCCCAATTAGTCAAAAGCAGAGCTCGGAATTTGACTCTAAACTGATCTTCGAAACTGCAAAAGCTGATAATACTGCTGACAAAAAAGTAGTTGATTTTAACTTTTTAGGCACTGATTCTTCATTAAATACAAAACTGAATGTTGGTGAAAAGTCTAATAACTTTGTCTTTGATCAAACTCAACTAAAAGGAGAAATGCCTGTAAAAGATCAATTTGTACAGCAGTTTAAAGGAGAATTTTCAGCTGCTAAAAACGAAATGAACATCGAGCTAAAACCTGAATCTCTCGGTAAAATTGAAGTTAAACTTAATCTAAATGATGGTAAAATTGATGCCAAAATGCTGGTGGAAAATAAGCTGGTTCAGACTCAATTAAAAAACAGCATACAGGAAATAAAATCTGATCTGATTAAACAAGGGATTAATATTGAGCAGTTTAAAATAGAAACTGCTAAAGTAGGACCCCGACAGGTTGAACAGCAGAATGAGTTTAACTTAAATGACCAAAACTCAGCTTTTAGTGATGGAGAAACCGGTCAAAATCAGGAATATGAACAGAGACAGTTTTTCCAGGGCCAGTATTATGTACAAAGATCTTTAAACAAGAGTGGCTTAGACAATTTGGATGGTGAAAATCTAGTCATGAGACAGCAGGAAATAATCAATAGAGCTGCCTTTTCGAAAGGA
>Ga0208155_10038_pt1 | contig 27368 bp, 26 predicted proteins | sample Wag4Se2015_1_7_FD_187358 | JGI IMG/M metagenome (GOLD analysis project Ga0208155, IMG submission 187358) | Deep subsurface shale carbon reservoir microbial communities from Ohio, USA - Utica-2 Time Series 2015_1_7 (SPAdes) (version 2) ...
TAGTTAAAGAATATACCGAACTGTATTTTAAATATAACAGCTCTGAATATAAAGAGCGTATTGCAGATATAGTTAACATAGCCGAAGAAAAAGCTTCAGTAAAAACTGAGGCAAAAAAGGGGGTCATAAAATGAGACAGGACCCTTTTGCTAACCTGGATAAAAAGACATTCAGGCAGGCTATCATTGAACTCTTAGAAAGTGAATACAAACTACTTGGCAGCCATAAAATACTAGAACTAATAGCTGAAGATATTGTTGAATTAGAGTATAAATATCATCCCCGCAAAAAGACCAATCAGTTTGGCAGTTTAAGCTGGGTTGCTACTTCCGACCAAAATAGCAAGCCAAAACTGGGAAAAAAACGTGAAGAATATAAGCAGGAAATTGTTGAACTTCCCTATGTTACAGAGGAAGATATAGAACTTAAAAGACAGAATGTATCCAAAACAGAGCATGATATGATCCGTATTGCCAGGCTAACCAGAGCTGCTAAAAAGCAGGGTGCTATGCTAACTGTTGAAGAACTGGCAGCAATAATGAATCGTTCCACTGTAACTATTTCAAAGCGTATTGGTGAATATCATGATACACATGATGATATTTTACCTCTAAAAGGATATATATTGGATATGGGTCGTGGAACCACTCATAAAAAAGCAATAATAGAACTTTATGAGCAAAAGGTTCAGCCACCAGATATAGCCAGGAAAACCGATCATTCATTAAATGCTGTTGATAGATATATCAAAGACTATGAACGCGTTAAATTCCTTATCAGACGCGGTATAAGCACAACCCAGATCAAACATATGACAGGTCGAGGAGCTTCTGTTATCAAACAATACAGGAAGCTAATAAAAAAATATCATCCTGAATATTTTGATTCTGATTAATGATAAATAATAGATTAATTTGAAATACTAAGAATCAGGAAGAATAGGACCGGACAAATGTCCTAAATGTAAATTTTAAAAAATAAATATTTAACAATCTATATGATAACTATATATTAATTTAACGTATTTGTAAAATTTAATTTACTTAAAATTATATCCTCATCATAAAATTTCAGCTCTGTCAGTGAGCCATTATCTATCTGAAACTGCCAAAAATTTTGGGGATCAATGGATAAGATAGCTGTCAGATAGACTTTAATAACTCCTCCATGAGCAACAACAAGAATTTTATCCCCTTTATTTTTGTTAATCATTTTTGTAAAAAAATTTACTATTCTTTTTTTAAAATCCAAAAGTTTTTCCCCAGCAGGAGGAGAATAATTAAGAGGATCCTGCTGCCAGGAAGCAAGTTGTTTAGGGTATTGTTTTTTTATTTCTGAAAAACTTAATCCCTCCCAGTCCCCAAAACATATTTCTCTGAGCTGTTTATTTTCTTTAATTTTTAAATTTTTAGCTTGAGAAATCATAAGAGCAGTGTTTTTTGCTCTTTTTAAATCACTACTGTAAATTTGATCAAGCTTTATATCTTGAAGAATTTCTGCAGCTTTTTGGGCATCATTCTTTCCATTTTTATTTAAATCAATATCAGTCTGCCCCTGAAAAATAGATTTCTGATTCCAATCTGTTTCTCCATGTCTTAATAAATAAAGCTTAGTTAACATGAAATCTCCACCTTAAATTTTTGAATTTTGATTATTTTTCTCTCTTGCTATTAAATATAAAATTTCTTTTTTTATTTCTTCTTTAAACTTGAATTCGGCAAGTAAAAATACCGAATCCAGTTATGATAGTCTTTAAACAGTAAATCTAGTTCAAATTTTTTTGAATAAAAAAATAGAATCTCCTCTTGGTTTTATGGTAAAATGTTTTTAAGCAAAAAAACCATACCAAAACCAAAAAGGAGATTCTGATATGAGTTTACCACAAAACAACAATAAAATAAATAGTTTTAACAAATTAAATATTCCAGCTAAATTTGACAGTGATACTGTGTCCAGTTGTCCAGCCTTTTCTTATCTGGAAGCTGCTAAATCCTGTATAGATTTTAAATCTCTAATCTCAGATAATATTAGCTATCAAAAAGCAGCTAATGCAATCTATCAGCCTGCTGATATCATTGATTTTATGGTTGATGCATCGATCCTGGGCTATTCCCGCTTTTCTCACTATGAAACTCTTAGAAAAGATGCAGGATATCTAAAGATAAAAGATTTTAATGTTCCCAGTGAAAAAGTATGTCGTGATCTTTTAAAAGCTATGTCAGAAGAAAGTGTAAATGAACTGAGAGAGCTCAATAAAAATCTTCTTGCAACAATTGCTAAAACACAGCCTGCTAAAGAAGTAATACTCGACTTTGATGATACAGTCTGTACCGTTTTTGGTAATCAGGAAGGTTCTGCAAATGGATATAATCCCAGATATAAAGGCAGACCTTCATTTAAAGAAAAAGTAGGAATCATATCTAAAACTGATGAACTACTTAACCTGACACTAGAAGAAGGGACTCATCACAGTAACCATGAATTTCTTAGTTTCTTAGAATCCTGTATTGAGACTCTGCCTGAAACCTGGTATCTAAAAAGGATCAGAGCAGATAGAGGTTTCTTTGACCAGAAAAACTTTAGATACTGTGAAGATAACGGTATCGAATATGTGATCAAAGCTAAAATGCAAAGTGGTGTCAAAAAGATTATTGATTATGTCAATGAAAATCCAGAGCAATATCCCTGGACTAAAATCGATAACACATTTAGTGTTACAGAAATTAGAGTACCACTAAAAAGCTGGGATAGAGAGCGTAGATTTGTTTTAATCAAAAAATCATTACCAAAAAGCAATAAAAATGGCCAGCTTCTTTTTGAAGAGTTTACCTATGAATATCAGGCTATAGTTACTAATGTTGACTATCTAACAGCTGAAGAAGTATTTAATGACTACAACCAACGCTGTAATATTGAAAACAAGATTGATGAGCTGAAAGAGGGTTTTGCTTTCGACCAGAACACTCAGATTAATCGCAAATGTAATGAGCTGTATTTACTGATTAAAATGATTGCTTTTAACCTTAATAACTGGTTTAAAAGAACTTTCTTGCCTGAAAGTATGCACCATCATGAAATAACCACAATCAGAAGAATATTTTACAAAATAGCAGGTAATATCTGCGGCAGCGGCTGGTACAAACACATCCGCTTTGCCCCAAATAAACTGCTGGAAAAAACAATTAAATATCTTAGAAAAGCACTAACAGATTTTAGAAAGAAGGTGGTGCTAAATTAAAACCACCAGTACAGTTTAGACTTATTTTTAAGCTATGAAAAGCATAGTTTAGTTAAGTGCGTCTAAAATCTGGAAGCTGGATAATTTATTTAACTGATTATTTAAATTAAGACTAAATCTTTAATTTTAATAGATTGAAATGATTTTTTAACGGCAAAAATCTAAAAAGAACTACTTTAACTTTTTACTTGCCGAATTCAAGTTAAAAGCTAAATATTCTGATTTATCAAGATTATAATTACTATTTGCTAAAATTTGAGGATTATAATCATCTATAATATCTTTTATTTTAATTAAAAAATCAGAAGTAGCAATTTCTCTAAAAATATTTGGTTGTATAATTAATGTTGTGAAGAAAAAAATGTAAATTTAAAAATATCTAAATAAAAAAAGGCATCTGCCTGGCTCCGTTGAATTAGTTATTTACAACAACAAAAAATTCAAAAAAGGAGTCAAGCAAATGCATAATAAGCTTATCACAGATTTATTAGATTTACCAGACCTTGTTGCAACAGAATTAATTAAAACAGAGGAATATTTAGTTTTTATAGCTGATTATAAAAATGATCATGTTAAATGTCCTATCTGTGGTAAAAAAGCAGATAAAGTTCATGATAGGCGCCCACAAGATATTCAGGATGTTCCTTTAAGAGATAAAAAAGTAACTATCAAACTGGTTAAAAAACGTTATAGCTGCGGTCATTGCGGCAAAAGAGCAATACCTAAAAAAATAAAGAGTATTTCAAGATATTCAAGAAAAACTGAGCGTTTTAAAATGCATCTTTTAAAACAGACTGATAGCCGTGATTACTCAAGAGTAGCAAAAGAACATGGTCTTAGTTATACCAGTATTCAAAACTCGGTACACAGTAAATTAGACACTCTGATCGAAGAAGCCCAGCTTGCAACCCTGGATGAAGTTGAAGCTATCAGTATAGATGAATTTGCAATTAAGAAAAAACATAAATATGCTGTCGCTCTAACTGATCCGATTAACGGTAAGTTAATTGATATTTTATCTTCCCGTAAAAAGAAAGATCTAATCGAGTACTTCAATACCTGGCCTGAGGAACTAAGGGAACAGATCAAATACTTCTCCATGGATATGTGGAGTCCTTATAAGGCTGTAGCAGAAACGGTTTTTCCCAATGCACAGATAGTGGTTGATAAGTTTCATCTCGTTACAGCTATAAATAACGCCTTAGACAAGCTCAGAATCCAGGAACAGGATAAACAGACTGCTGCCAATAGAAAGAAGTTCTATAAGTCTAGACTCACTCTATTAATGGCTGGTGAAGACCTTGATGATGACAGCCACCAGCGGCTGATAGAAATCTTTAAACTATCTCCTGCTTTAGAAAAAGCGTGGGAGCTAAAAGAAGAATTCAGAGATCTACTCCAGATACCTGATATTAAAGAGTCTATTGAAGCTTTAAATCACTGGTATGAAAAAGTTAGCCAGGCTAAATTAAATCTATTCTATAAAGCTAAAAGAACAGTTAAAAACTGGGAAGAAAATATAATTAACTATTTCAGAACCAGAATAACCAACGGATTTGCTGAAGGATTAAACAATAAAATTAAATTGATTAAAAGAATTGGCTACGGTGTCCCTAAAGTTGAGAACTTAAAACGCCGAGTATTTTTATCATTGCTAAGTATTTAAGAGCAATTCAAAAAATTAAAGAGATAACTTGATTCAAACGGTGCTATTTAGATTTCACAACATTTGTCAAAGAGCCAAATATTTTTTCTAAGTTTATCATCTTCTATGTTCTCTATGATCTTTGCCCTGTTCTCGGACATGATATCTAAAATGTTTTTAGAAAGTGCAGGCAGACTAGAACCGGTAGAAACAGTTAAAAGCAGTTCTCCTCTGTTAACAATTGCTGGTAAAGTAAAATCAGATATTTCTGCATTATCAACTGTATTGACTAAAATATTTTTTTTTCTGGCCAAAACAGTTATATTTTGATTTAATTCGGAATTATTAGTTGCAGCAAAAACTAAAAAACATCCAAATAGATCTTTATTTCTAAATTTTCTTTTTTGGAAAGTATATTGTTCTGAATCTTTTTTCAAAAAAGATTCAAATTCTTGATTAAACTCTGGGCTAACTATTTTTATTTTTGCTTCAGTCAGCAGCAGCCGTTTAAATTTACGTAATGCAACTTTGCCGGCTCCTACAATCAAAACTTTTTTATCTTTCAGATTTAAATTTATCGGATAAAATTTCACATCTACCATCCTTCAATTTATAATTACTTTTTCCCCCCGACTGCAAAAACAGTTTTTACAGCATCTAATTGAACTTCTTTAGTTTTTTCATTCTCTACAGCTAGTTCTTTAAGACCAACTGTGGGTTGATGTAAAAATTTATTTAAAAGTCGATGACCAAGCTGTTGAATAATCTCTGCAGCTTCCAGTTCTGAATTTTGCAGCAGATGCAGAGCTCTTTTGACTTCTTTTTCTTTAATACAGCGAGCATCAGCTCTCATTTCTTTAATCAGTGGAACACAGCTTCTTTCAAGCAGCCAGCGCTGAAAATTATATTTTTCTTCTTCTATTATTGCTTCAGCTTTTCCAACTTCGTTTTCTCTTAAATTTAAATTTTTATCAATAACATTTTTTAAATCATCAATATTATATAAATGGACTCCAGGCAATTTTTCAACTTCCTGATCAATATCCCTCGGCACAGCAATATCAATTAAAAACATTGGACCATGCTTTTTTGCTACTGCCTCAAAAAGATCATCTTGATGCAGCACAGTATGAGGAGCAGCTGTAGAAGCAATAATAATATCAACTTCTTCCACTCTCTTCTTAAACTTTTCCCAACGAATAACTTCTCCCCCATATTTATCTGCCAGCTTTCGACCATTACAATATGTACGATTTGCTACTAGAATTCCTTTAACACCATAATTTAATAAATTTTTAAGTGTAAGCTCTGCTGTTTTACCAGCACCAAGAATCATAACCTTTTCCCCATCAAGATTCCCAAATATATCTCTAGCCAGCTCCACAGCTGCATAACTAACTGATACCGCCCGTTCATTAATTTTAGTCTTTGTTCTTACTAATTTGCCAACTTTAATAGCTTCCAAACATAACTGATTTAAGTAAGAATCTGTAAAATTTTCTTTTTTATATTCTTTAAACTGTTTTTTGATCTGAGCCAATATCTGATCTTCTCCTTTAACCAAAGAATCCAGGCCTGAAGCTACCCGGTATAAATGTTCAACTGCCTGCAGATCATGATAATGATAAAGATAATCGTTTAAATCATCTCTTTCATACTTAAAATAACCTTTTAGAGTTTTTGAAAACAGTCTGAAAATATACTCTTTTATATATTTTCGGACTTCAGCTTCTTTTTTAGAATAAATATAGATTTCAAATCGATTACAAGTGCTTAAAATAAAGAACTCTGCAAAAGTATTTTTAACCAATTCTTGTTTTAATTCTTTTTTAATTTTAGCTGTTTCTTGAGAAAGTCGATCTCTAATTGATATAGGCGCTGTTTTATGATTAATTCCGAATACTAAAAGCTGCATCAAAGCCCCCCTGTTTTTTCAAAATATTAAATTTTTGAATTTAGATTTTAATTTTACTTAATTTTTATTATATTACAAAATTTCTTTTACTGCAAAATTAATATAGTCTAAATTAACATCAATATCTTTTATATTAAAAAAATACCCGGGTGAAATTAAATTAATAATTAACCCGGGAATGTGTTATAAAAATATTAAATTAGAGTTTATTTTGTATTTATAAAATCTATTTTATATGTGTTAAAATTTACATTGCATCTTCAAAAATAGCCTTAACCTGTTCAACTGTCCCTTTTCTGGGATTAGTTCCTGCATTACCATCTTCTAATGCATATTTGGCCATTTCTTCAAAATCTTCTTCTTTAATATCAAATTCTGATTCACTTAAAGAAGTAGGAATTCCAATATCTTTTGCAAGCTGCTTTATTGCCTCTAAAGATGATTCTGCAGCTTCTCTTGTTGACATATTATCAGTATTTACACCAAAAATTTCTGCTATTTTTGCAAAACGCTCTAATTTAGCACCTAGATTAAACTTTTCTACATAGGGAAGTAAGATTGCATTGGCAATTCCATGCGGCATATCATAAAATCCACCTAATTGATGTGCCATTGCATGAACATAACCTAAACCACCATTGTTAAAAGCAAAACCTGAAAGAACTGAAGCATTAGCCATATTTTCTCTTGCTTCAATATCTTGACCATTATAAACAGCATTTCTCAGATTTTCAGCTATCAGCTTCATTGCCTCTAAGGCTGCTGCATCGGTTAAAGGATTAGCACCTGTAGAAACATAAGTTTCTAAAGCATGAGTTAAAGCATCCATTCCAGTAGCTGCTGTAAGTCCAGCTGGTTTATCAACCATTAACTCCGGATCATTTATTGAAACATCAGGAGTATTTCTCCAGCTAACAATTACGAATTTCACATTTGGAGTCTGAGAAGTATCAGTAATTACAGCATGTCTTGTAACTTCACTGGCAGTTCCAGCTGTTGTATTAACACAGACCATCGGTGGTGTTTCATTTTCTAATTTCTCAATTCCTGCATAATCTTGATACAGGTCACCATCATGTGTTGCTGCTACCCCAATTGCTTTACCACAATCATGTGGACTTCCTCCACCAACTGTAACAATCATGTCACAATTTTCTTTTTCATAAATTTCTAATCCTGCATAAACATCTTTATCTTTAGGATTTGGAGTTACACCATCAAAAATAACATATTCCAATCCAACTTTTTTTAAATAATCTCCAACTATCTGAACTGGTCCAGATTCTAAACTGTTTAAATAATTATCAGTAACTAATAAAACTTTTTCAGCACCTAAAATTTTACATCTCTCTCCAACTACTTCAACACAACCGGCACCCATGAAATTAACTGTTGGTAACATATAATCGTAATACTCTGACATCAAAATTTCCTCCTTATATTTCGTGAATTATTTAACTTGAGTTAATTTTACTATATTGTGATAGTTTTTGCAAGTTTTTTATTAAAATATTTCAATAATGAGCACATATTTAACTTTTTTAGTTTAATCATTGCAAAAAACATCATAGTTCTTGATTGTATTTAAAAGAATTGTTAAAATTATAATTAGATATAAAAAGGGGAGATTAGAGATGCTGAAAGAAGAACGTTTATTAAAAATAATAAACAAACTTAATTTAACTGAAACTATTACGATTAAAGAATTAGCAAATAATTTTGATGTTTCAGAATCAACAATCAGACGTGATCTGGATGAACTAGAAGAAAAAGGTTATGTCAAAAGAACACATGGGGGCGCAATTTTAATTGAAAAATTTAATAACGAGTATAACTTCCTTAAAAAAACTAAAGAAAATATTAATGAAAAAACTGCAATTGCTAAATATGCAGCTAACTTAGTCAAAAATGGAGATATTATTGCCATCAATTCCAGCACCTTAACTTATTTGATGGCAAAAGAACTAAAAGCAAAAAATGTCAAAGTTGTGACAAATTCTGTTGATATAATTGTTGAATTAAGCAATAAAAATGATTATGATATCTCTGTTTTAGGAGGGGATTATTTCCATCTAGCCAGAACCATAGAAGGTCCGATAACAGAAAAACAGATTAGAGAAATGCATTTTGACAAAGCTTTTTTAGGGGTAAATGGAATTGATGTAAATCTAGCTCTATCAACCGCAAGTCCAATTGAAGCCAGCAGCAAAAAAGCGATGATAGACTGCAGTAATAAGAGTTATATTTTAAGCGAAAGTAATAAATTTGATAATGCTTCATTTTATAAAATAGCAGATTTTACAGATATAACTGCCATTATAAGTGATAAAAATTTAAGTGATAAGAAATTAAAAAAATATCAGCAGTATGCAAAAATAATTAAATCAAATTTATAACCCGGTCTAACCAGACCGAGTTATATTTTTTTACTATTTTCCTTTTAATATCTGACTAAAAATATAATGAGCAAAATCATCGGCAGCTGCAGGATGTTCTAAAATCTTATACTTTAACTTAGCATATTTAGTTTTTAGTTCTTCCATTCGCTCTGGTATATCTTTTCGTACATGATAACCCGCAAAAATAAAGAGGGGAAAAATATCAATCTGCTCATATTTTGAAGTCATTAAATTTTTAATAACTATTTCCAGCTGCGGAGAAGCAAATTCAAGGCAGGCTCCTTTAATCGCGGTATATTCGCTCTCCCTGCCTTCAGAATTGATTTTATTTAATTTTTGAATAAAATCTTTAAATTCCTGATTGCTTTCTTTTCGTTTGCTGCCGTGACTGACTACAACTAATGCTTTTTTGTCTGCCATTATAATTCCACCTTTAACTTTTTTAGAACCTGATAGTTAGCCTCAATGGTTTTATCCAGATCTTTGTCACTTAGAGCTAAAGAAATAAAGTTTGCTTCAAACTGAGAAGGAGGTAGATAAATTCCGGCCTCTATCATTTCTTTAAAATAAGCTGCAAAAAGCTGCTGATCACATTTTTTAACATCCTGATAATTTTTAACCTTTTGCTCAGTAAAAAACAGAGTAAACATTGAGCCCACCCGATTAAAATATGCCGGAAAATCAAGTTTTTCAATATTTCTTTTAAAGCCTTTTTCCAGTTTTTCTGCTTTTGATTCTAATTGAGAATATATCTTTTTATTTTTCAATTCCTTTAAAGTGGCCAGACCTGCCTGCATGGCCATTGGATTACCTGATAAAGTTCCCGCCTGATAAACCGGGCCAGCAGGAGCAATATAATTCATAATCTCTTCCTTCCCTGCATAAGCACCAACCGGCATACCTCCACCAATTATTTTTCCAAAAGTACTTAGGTCAGGTTCAATTCCATAGATTTCCTGAGCACCACCGCGGGCCAGACGAAAACCGGTCATTACCTCATCAAAAATCAAAAGAGCTCCGTTTTTGCGGGTTATTTTTCTTAGAAATTCCAAATAACCAGCTTCAGGGGCTATGACACCCATATTTCCGGTTACAGGCTCTAAAATTAGACCTGCGATTTCCGAAGCATATTTGGCAAAAACTTTTTCAACAGCCTCTTGATCATTATAAGGAACTACTATTGTTTCCTCTGCTGTATTTTTAGTCACTCCAGGACTGCCTTTAATACCAAGTGTTGCAACTCCAGAGCCTGCATCAACCAACAAACTGTCTCCGTGGCCGTGATAACAGCCTTCAAGTTTAATAATCTTATCCCGACCGGTATAACTACGTGCCAGTCTAATCGCACTCATGGTAGCTTCAGTTCCTGAATTAACCATCCTTACTTTATCCACTGCCGGATAAAAATCTACTATCAGCTCTGCAATTTCTGTTTCAATTTCAGTTGGAGCTCCAAAACTTGTACCATTTTTAAGCTGTTTTTTTAATTTATTAATTACCTGAGGTGGATTATAACCTAAAATCATTGGCCCCCAGGAATTTACACAATCTAAGTATTTATTACCATCAATATCATAGAGATAAGCTCCATCTCCTTTTTCAATAAAAATAGGATCCATCTTTACAGCTGAAAAAGCACGGGCCGGGCTATTGACTCCACCCGGAATTACCTTTTGCGCTTTTTTAAAAGCTTTGGCTGATTTTTCTCTTTTATTCCCCATAAAAACACCCCTTAACTGATAAATTTTTATTAAGCCTGCATTACTTTTTTGATTTCTTCTTTTATAGAGCTGAATTCCTCTTTTCTATCTTTCTTCTGCACCTCATAAAAGTCATTTATCCTGATAGTTATTTTATTAAAAGGAAGTGGAATTTTTAATTTATCCCACCTGTTTTTTAAACTGAAGCTGTACTTTAGATCAATATTCAAAGGAAGAATCTTTCTTTTTGAAAAAAGAGCCATAATCATGGCAAACTCTTTAATCTCATGTTCTGGTCCGCTTGGTCCATCAACTGAAAGCAAAAGATTAGCATTATTAATTTTATTTATCTGACTTTTTAACTGAAAAATATAATTACCATCTGCAGCTGAGTCAGGAAGCCTCATAACATCATAGCCAAAATATTTGCTGATTCTGCTGATTACCCCACCTCTTTTGTTTTTTGTGGTAACAATATTTAATTTTTTACCTTTTAAAAAAGGATAATAAGAATAGCTGTCACCGTGCCAGATAAAAACAACAAATTTTTCCGGATATTCTGCTTCTAAATAATCTAAATTCCCTATTTTTTCTACCGTACTTGTTTTATAAACAAAGTCTATATAATAATATAAACAGGCACTTACAAACTTTTCTTTGAGCTGTTCTAATATTTCCATAGCAACACCCCTGCCAATTATTAGCTCTCACTTATTTATTTTTCATTTAGCCACTGAACAGCATTATCAGCCCAGTATGTAATAATAATATCCGCACCCGCTCTTTTAATTGAAGTTAAAATTTCTAAAGCAACACTTTTTTCATCAATCCAGCCCTTTTCTGCTGCAGCCTTTACCATAGCATATTCACCACTGACATTATAAGCGGCAATAGGCATATTGAAATTATCACTTGCTCTTTGTATTATATCTAAATAAGAAAGAGCTGGTTTAACCATTATGATATCTGCACCTTCTTCAATATCAAGCTCCATCTCTCTTAAAGCTTCATCAGAATTTGCAGCATCCATCTGATAGCTTGAGCGGTCCCCCTCTCCTGGAGCAGAATGAGCAGCATCTCGAAAAGGTCCATAAAAAGCTGAATGATATTTAGCAGAATAAGCCATAATAGCAACTTCTTTAAACCCATTTTGATCCAGAGCTTCTCTGATTTTGCCGACTCTCCCATCCATCATATCTGAAGGAGCAATCATATCAGCACCAGCTTCAGCATGAGAAATTGCTATTTTTGCCAGTCGGCTTAGGGTTGCATCATTTTTGATTTCACCATTTTTAAGTATGCCACAGTGTCCGTGATCTGTATATTGACACATACAGAGATCAGTTATAACTAAAAAGTCAGAAAATTTTTCTTTTATTTGTCGAACTGCCTGTTGAACTATCCCATCCTGCTGCCAGGCACTGGAACCTTCTTGATCTTTATATTTTGGTAAGCCAAAAAGTATAATTCCTCTAATTCCTAAAGCAATTAAATTCTCAATTTCTTTTTCTAACTGATCCAATGATAAATGATAATTATCCGGCATTGAAGGAATCTCTTTTCTAATATTTTTCCCATGCACTACAAATAATGGTTTAACAAAATCTGCTGCTGATAATCTGGTTTCTTTCACTAAATCTCGTATATTTTTAGAACTGCGTAGACGTCTTGGTCTTTTCTTTAAATTCATTAAAATTCCTCCTGGATAATATATTAATCATATTATAATATTTTCATTATTTAAGAATAATATTTTAAAATTGCAGTAAACAAACCTTCAATAGTGTATTCTTCAGCTGCGATTTTTAGATTAAGTCCATAGTCTTTAGCCCTTTCAGCTGTTACAGGACCAATACAGGCTGTTGGAATCTTTTTTAACTGTTTAAATATTTTTGAGCGGTTAATTTTTAATGAATCTTTTTGCTGATTTTCAGCTTTAATTAATTGTTCCAGTCCCTTAATGAAATTGTCAATGGTTGAAGAACTGGTAAAGGTTAATAAATCAAGATCTGCTTTTTGGATCAAATTCAAAACATTTTTATCTAAAGAAACTGCCTTGGTTCTATAAGCTTCAACATTGTTGACCTTTGAACCTCGTTTTTTAAGTTCTTTTTCTAGCAGCTGAGGTGCTATATCCGCTCTAGGTAGTAAAAAAGATGCATCTTTAAAATTAATTTTTCCTATACTTTCTAGTTTTTCTAAATACTCTAAAATACCTGCTGTTGAATAATCTTCTGGAATGAAATCTGATCTTATTCCATTTACCTTTAACTCTGCTGCTGTTTTAGAGCCAATGGCTATGATATTCATTCCAGCCAAAGCTCTTAAGTCAAGCTTTTTGAAATCTAAAATCTGCATGAAATATTTGACTCCATTAACCGAAGTAAAGATTAAATGTGTATATTTTTTTAAATTTTTAATCGCCTGTTTTAGTGACTCATCATTTTTAGGCGCTTTAATTTTTATTGTTGGAGACATAATTGCGTTACCCGCCTCCGATTCTATCATCTCTACAAAAGACGATGCCTGTTTTCGAGGACGAGTGACCAAAATATTTTTTCCAAGTAATTTTTTATTTTCAAACCAGCTTAACTTATCTCGTAAATTAACAACTTCTCCAATTACAATTACTGCTGGCGGCTTAAAATTGGCCTGTTCAACTTTCTGAGCAATATCACTGAGAGTACCCGTAATTGTCTCCTGTTCAGAGCGGGTTCCCCAGCGGATAAGTGCTACCGGTGTTTCCGGGCTTTTTCCAGCAGCCAAAACTCTTTCTACAATCCTAGCTAGTTTTCCTACCCCCATTAGAACTACCAGAGTATCAACTGCAGCAGCAATCTTTTCGATTTCAATTGTACTTTCTTCTTTATCAGCTGCCTCATGACCTGTAATCACTGCAAAAGATGAGGACAAATGTCTTTGCGTTAAAGGGATCCCTGCATAAAGTGGCACTGCTATCGAAGAACTTATACCGGGAATTATTTCAAAATCAATTCCAGCATCTTTTAGTTTTATAGCTTCTTCTCCTCCACGACCATATATAAAGGGATCTCCTCCCTTAAGTCTACAGACTGTTTTGCCAGCATTAGCTTTTTTGATCATAAGATCTTCAATTTCGTTTTGGGTATAATGATGATTTTTTGCTTTTTTACCAACATAAATTTTTTCTGCCTTATCAGAAGCATACTCTAAAAGTCGATTATTTGCTAGTCTGTCATATAAAATAACATCTGAATTTTCAATTGCTTTTTTAGCTTTTAAAGTTAAAAGAGCCTGATCACCTGGCCCGGCACCAGTTAAATAAACTTTTGCTGTCATATTTTTTCTCCTTAATTATTTCTTTTCTTTTGCTAAGATTTCTACTGCACCTGCATTTTTTAATTGCACTGCTAAGTCTCTTCCCAGTTTTTTAACAGAATTTAACTCTAGTTTTTTAGTACTAATACTTCTTTTTATTGTTCTGCTGCCATCTAGTTCACCAGCAGCTGCTGTTAACTTTAAAATCCCATTTTTAATTATAGATTGTGCTGCCAGAGGGGCATGACAGCCAGCTTCCATTTCTTTTAAAAATGCATGTTCAGCCCAGACTTCTAAAGCTGTATTTTTATCTTCAGCTTTTTTTAAAATTCTTTTGAGATTAGTACTCTCTTTCCGTATCTCAACTACTACTGCTCCCTGTCTAGCAGCTGGCAGACAAATATCAGCCGATAAATATTCTGTAATCTGTGCTTCTAATCCCAACCTTTCTAGCCCAGCAGCAGCCAAAATAACCCCAGCTAAATTATGAGTTTTAATCTTTTTTAATCTAGTTTCAATATTACCTCTAATAGGAATAATTTCTAAATCAGAGCGATAAGCTAAAAGCTGAGAACGCCGACGCAAACTCCCAGTTCCAAGCCTTGCTCCTTCCGGCAGTTTAGATAACTTCTTTTCTGCACCTGCTAGTACATCAAGTGGATTAGCCCGATCAATAACTGCTGCTACTTCTAATTCTGAAGGTAACTTTGTCGGCAGATCTTTAAAACTATGTACTGCCAAGTCTATCTCTTCTTCGAGCAAAGCTATTTCAATCTCTCTTACAAATATTCCTTCTACATTGATCTCGGAAAATTTTTTATCCTTTTCCCGATCACCTGTTGTAGAAATTTTTTTGATCTCAAATTTAATTTCTGGAAACTTATTAGATAATTTTTCTTTAACTATTTGAGACTGTTTTAAAGCCAAATTGCTGTCACGAGTACCTATAATATATTTATCTTTCAAATTAATCATCCTTCAATTTTGCAATTATTTTGTTTATTTCAGTTTCAATACTGTCAGAAAGTAGTTTGAATTTGTTTTCGGTTAAATTATTTTTATTATTTATAAATTCATCAGTTTCTTCAATATTTAATAAATTCAAATCAAATTGATCAATGATCATTCTTATCTTATTCAAAAATTGATCAGATGCCAGCTCTTTAAAGATTTTTTTTCTGACTGAAATCTCATCAATTTCTGCAATGATTAGGGATCTTTTTTTCTGCATTATTTCTAATAAAATTTGATATTCCACGCCAAATTCTTGTTCAATTTTCTTTCTGATATTTTGAGAAAGGGCTGGTAGATTAGAGCCACTGGAAACAGTTAAAAGTAATTCCCCTCTATTAACCGCTGCCGGAACAGTGAAATCTGAGATATCAACTGCATCACTAATATTAGCCAAAATATTCTTATTTCTGGACAAAAAAGCAATTCTTTCATTTAACTGGGAGTCATTAGTAGCAGCAAAGACTAAAAAAATTCCACCTAAATCATCTTCTCTAAATTTACGCTCAATAAATATGTATTGATCTGATTTTTGCTCAAAATAAGGTGTGAATTTTGGGCTAAACTCCGGGCTTACAACTTTAATTTGCGCTTTAGCTTGAAGCAGTCTTTTGAATTTACGAAATGCTACTTTGCCTGCCCCTACAATTAACACCTTTTTCTCTTTTAAATTTAAGTTTATTGGATAAAATCTCAGTGTACTTCCCCCTCTCAATAATCATTCATTATCCACTCCAACTGCAAAAATTGTTTTTACGGCTTCCAATTTATCTTTTTTATTCTTCTCATTTTCTACTGCTAGTTCTTTAAGCCCTACGGTCGGCTGATGTAATAATTTATTTAAAAGTCTATGGCCTAACTGTTCTATAATTTCTTCGGCTTCAAGTTCCGAATTATGCAGCAGATGAAGTGCTCTTTTAACTTCTTTTTCTTTAATAGTCCGAGCATCCTCGCGCATTTCCTTAATCAATGGAACACATCGCCTCTCACGTAACCATTTCTGAAAATTATATTTTTCCTCTTCGATAATAGACTCTGCTTTATCAACCTCATTTTCTCTTAAATTTAAATTTTTATCAATAACTTTTTTTAGATCATCAATATTATATAAATGTACACCAGGCAGGTTTTCAACTTCTTGGTCAATATCTCTTGGCATTGCAATATCAATTAAAAACATTGGCCCATGTTTTTTCATTATAACTTCTTGTAAATCTTCTTTATGCAATACGGTATGAGGAGCTGCAGTTGACGCAATGATAATATCAACTTCTCCTACTCTTTGCTTAAACTCTTCCCAACGAATAACTTCTCCACCATATTCGGCAGCTAGTTTTTGTCCGTTAACATAAGTACGATTTGCTACCAGGATGCCCTCTACTCCATAATTCAATAAGTTTTTGAGTGTCAGTTCAGCTGTCTTACCAGCACCCAAAATCATTACTTTTTCTCCATCAAGGCTACCAAAAATATCCCGGGCCAGCTCAACTGCTGCATAACTTACTGAAACAGCTCGTTCATTTATCTTAGTTTTAGTTCTTACCAGTTTACCGACTTTAATTGCCTCTAAACAAAGCTGATTCAAATAGGAAGCGGTTAAGTCTTCTTTTTTGTATTCTTTAAACTGATTTTTTATCTGAGCCAGAATCTGATCTTCTCCTTTAACTAAAGAATCCAGGCCAGCTGCTACCCGATATAAATGTTCCACTGCCTTTAGATCATGATACTGATAAAGATAATCATTTAAATCATTGTTTTCATATTTAAAATGGCCTTTGAGAAATTTTTCGATCAAATTAAAAATATCTTCTTTTAAAGATTTTCTAGCTGCTGCTTCTTTTTCAGAGTAAATATATATTTCAAAACGGTTACAAGTACTTAAAATAAAAAATTCTTTAAAACAGTTTTTATTCAGTTTGAAATTTAATTTATCCTTAATTTCATCAGTTTTTTGAGAAAGCTGATCTCTAATTGAAATTGGAGCTGTTTTATGATTAATTCCTGAAACCAATAGCTGCATCAAAGACCTCCCTTTGTTTCATTTATGTTTATTATATTATATATTTGTACCAGGTACAAGTGATAGAATTCACTTGTACCTGGTACAAAATGATAACAAACTACAGCTTATATTCTTTCTCCAGTCTGATATCCGTTCCAGTTAATTTTATCTGCTACCTCACATTCGGAATTTAAATCTACTCCATCTAAAATTTCTTCTTTAAACTGAGGATAACCGGTGCGGTCAACAATATAGCCAACATGCTCCTTTGTCAGACTGGTATCAATATGTCTTTCTATATAATCATAAACATTATCAACAATGGAAATAACCACCTCTCTGCTGGCCCACTTTAAAAAGGGTTTTGCCAGACGCGGATTCTTTTTTCCTGTTCTTCCCATAATTACTACTTTATAAAACTTTTCTCCTCTTTCCCATGCATTTGTAGGACACTGCAGAATACATTCACCACAGCCGATGCAGCGATCTTCATCTCTAACTACTCTTTCATTTTCGAAAGTTAAAGCAGAAGTAACCCGCTTTTTGCAGTTGTCTACACAGGCTTCACAGCCAATACACCTCTCCTGATGATAAATTGGTTCAACCATTCCCAAAATTCCAAAATCCTGTAGATGTCCCTTCATACAATCATTTGGACAACCAGAAAGAGCTACTTTAACATGATAATCATTGGGAAAAATAGTTTTCTCAATCTCCTGGGCCATCTCTGTAGTATCATAATTAGCATAACGGCAAACTCGATTACCAATACAGGCAGAAACATTACGAGTTCCTGCTGCCGGATAACCTTCTCTGGGATCAGTGATTTCAACTCCAATATCTTTTTCCATACCTTCCAAAATCGCTGCAATCTTTTTATTTACTTCCTCAAAGTCTGAAAAAGATATTCCGGGCACCTCAAATCCCTGCCTGGTTGTTATATGTATGTCTCCATTCCCATATTCTTCAGCAATTTCTTTAATCAGAGAAAAATATTCAGCTTCAATATGACCACCAGGGACTCTTATTCTTAAAGCAGTAACTTCTCTGTCTTTGGTTATTCTAAAGGCATTCTTTTTAATTTTTTTAGTATTGAATGACATAATTACCTCCTGTGAATAATTTTAGCTAAAAACAAAATATTAAGCTTATAATACATATTAGAAAAATATATTAGTTTTAATCTTTAATTTCTTTAACATCAGCATAATTATAAACCGGGCCATCAACACAAACATATGAATCTTCAATTTTACAGTGGCCACACTTACCCAAACCACAGTGCATCTTCCGCTCATAAGAAACCCAAATCTGATCATCCGGAACTCCCAGTTTCTGAAACTCAATAATTGAATATTTCATCATTGGAGGTGGACCGACAACTATAATTTCAGTATTTTCTATATTATCCAGGTGCAGTTCTGCAATATGTTCTGTAATTAAACCAACACATTCACCCCAAATATCACATGTCTGATCTACAGTTAATAAAACATCAAAATTTTCTCGCCAGCGCTTAATATCCCTCTCAAATAATAAGCTCTGAGCATTTTTAAAACCGGCCAAAACTTCAAAATCACTAAAATCATCTAAATTATTATTTGCATATTCAATTAAACTGCGGACAGGAGCAAGCCCGGTACCACCAGCAGCAACAATAATATTCTTATCTCTGTAATTTTCTAATTTAAAACCGTTTCCATAAGGTCCCCGCAGATACAGGTGATCACCTTCCTGCAGCTCATGTATTTTATCAGTCAGCTTTCCTACTTTTCTGATAGTTAACTCCAGCCACTCATCTGTAAAATTGCTGACAGAAATTGGAGCTTCACCATAACCTGGAATTGAAACTTCCAAAAACTGACCAAAATTAAGATTAAAATCTGACTCAAGTCTAAAGGTGTATTCTACCTCAGTTTCTTTAAATATTTTTAAAATTTCTGCTTTATGTGTTAAGTATGGATTGATTTTTCTTTTTTCAACTGCTGTATTCATTATGCTCCCTCCTCAACTATTTGGGATAATTTGTTGATACATTTAGAAAATGAAATATATTCAGGACAGACATCATCACAGCGGCCACAACCTACACACATATCAAAATCAAAACGCTCGGCAAAATCGTAAATTTTGTGCATTGTTTTATAGCGCATTCTGTCACCATGTTCTTCTCTAAAACTGTGTCCCCCCGCCATTTCAGTAAAACCATCAATATGACAGCCAGCCCAGCGGCGAAAACGCTCTCCACTCTTTTTATTCTCATCATATAATACATCCTTAACTGTAAAACAGCTGCAGGTTGGACAGGATGTGTTGCAGCGTCCACAGGCTATACAGCGCTCACTATATTCTGTCCAGAGTTCATTTTCAAAAACCTCATTTGTTATTTTATCTTTATCAGGTAAATTAACTTTAATCTTATTTTCCTGTATAAACTGGGCTTCAAAATTTATTTTTTCAAAATCATTTACATCAGTAAAATAATTATTTTTTAATTCTTGATCATTTAGCTTAAATGAAATTCCGTCTTCTCTAAACCGCAGAAAAGCTGAATAATCATCTCTTTCTACCTCATTGCTGTCCATTGAAACACAGAAGCAGGAATCAAAGCCTTCAGTACATTCGATAACGAAAAATTTAACTTTTTCTCTTAAGCGCTTATAATAAATATCTTCTTCCGGTCCATTTTCCAAAAATATCTTATCGAGTCTCTTAAAGGCATTACGGTCACAGGGTCTCAAGAAAATAATATATTTTTCTTCATCCTCTGAAGCCATCTTCTGTTCTCCATCCATAAAATGAAAAAGAGTTTCTCTAATTGGAAAAACAATTTCTTTGGCAGAATATTTGCTTTTTTTATTAAGCTCAATATCATCCAGATTATCTATTAAATCATATGTAATCAGATCATTGGCAGAATATGTTCCTTTATTTTCTTTTCTTACTGGAGCATAAATCTGATATTCCTGCTTCAGCTCACTTAAAAGCTGATTGAATTTTTCTTTACTTAAATTATAATCCATTTTATCTTCCTCCTTAGTCTCTTTAATTAGTCATTATATTTGAACCTTAAATTTTAAGCAGCACTTTTAGAACTCTTTAGTTCTTTTTCTCCACTGGAGGCATACCAATAAAGACCGGCTATTAATACCGCACCTCCGATTATATTACCAGCAGTTACAAAGGATAAATTACGAATATATCCTACTAAAGTTATCTGAGCTGAGTGAGGCAGCATTAAGCCCATTGCCAGAAGAGTCATATTGGCAATACTGTGTTCAAATCCACTGCCAATAAAAGCAAATAAACACCAAAAAATTAAGGATAATTTGGCCATCTCATTTTTGCTTTTAATTGCAGTCCAGACAGCAAGGCAAACCAAAATATTGCATAGAATTCCTCTAAAAAATAATTCCCCAGCAGGAGCAGTCATCTTTGCTGCAGTTGAGCTTAATATAAAATCTGAAATTGGAGCTTCAGAAATTAAACCTGATTTAAAAATCATCCAGGCAGTAAATAATGAGCCTATTAAATTGCCAAAATAACAGTAAAACCAGAGCTGCAGCATTTCAGTTAATGATATTTTTTTATCCAACCAGCCGATCGTCATAATTAAATTATTTCCGGTAAAAAGCTCAGAACCGGCAAAAAGAACTAAAATTAAAGCTACAGCAAAAGAAGCTCCCATAGTAACCTTAGTAAATGGGGAGCCAGCTGCATTTAGTGGAGCTCCTATTGAAAAAATTAACATAATTCCCAGTCCCACAAAGCTGCCGGCAAAGGCTGAAAAAATTAAGTATTTTAGCTTATTATTTTTCAAATAATTAACTTTTTTTACGGCAGCATCACCAACAGATTCAATATTTTCTCTGTACAAACTTATCATTCCTCCTATGTGAACTTTATTACTATTTATGTGATTATTTTAACAGGGATAGTCAAGTTTTTCTGTGATGTTAATCACAGTGGTTATAGTATGTTTTGTACCATATGTTTTGTACCAGGTACAAGTGAATTCTATCACTTGTACCTGGTACAAATATATAATATAATAAATATAACATCACAATAATAGAGAGGTGTTGTATTATGTATTCCGAAAAATCTATTCAAGAATTTTTAGATGATTTAAGTTCAAGTAACTCTATTCCCGGTGGCGGCAGTGCAGCTGCCTTAAGTGGCGCCTTAAATGCAGCTGTTATCAGCTTTATTGCTAATCTTACAATTGATAAAGAAAAATATAAAGAAGTTGAAGCAGAAGCCAAAGAAATCCTAGCTGAAAGTGAAGAATTAAAAAAAGAAATGTTGTTAATGATTGATCAGGACAGTAGAATACTTTCAGATATATTGGACAGCTATAAAGCTGGAGACAAAAATAAAGTTAAAACAGTCTGTCAGGATGCTGTAGAATTTTCAATGGATATGACTAAAAAAGCAGTTAGATTAATGCGCCTCAGTCTAGAAATTAGTGAAATTGGAAATAGAATGCTGGCCAGTGATTTTGAAGTAGCAGCTTACATAGGAGATGCGGCAGTTAGTAGTGCAATTGCTAATGTTAAAATCAATCTTAAAAGCCTTGACAATCAGGAATATAAAGAAAATATAAAAAATGAATATTTAAAATTAAAAAAAGAAAGTTCACGCCTTAAAGCAGAAATTATTGAGCTTGCAAATTAGTTATATTTTTGCATCTGAACTTACAAATTTATTATTTAATCAAAGGAAGTGACGAAATGAAAGAATTAAGCGGCAGAAAATTAGCAGCTGAGATTAAAGAAAGTTTAATTAAAGAAGTTGAAAATCTTAAAAGCGAAACTGGTGCGGCGCCCCACCTTATTGTGCTGCAGTATGGTGAAGATGCTGCAAGCAAAGCTTATGCTTCCCGAATAGAAAAAAATTGTGAGGCAATAGGAATTGAATTTGAATATCAACAGCTTATTAACCAGCCTGAAAAATTTAAAGCTCTCCTGAAAAAAGCAAATAAAGACAATAAAATAACTTCAATTATGGTTCAGCAACCTCTTCCAGCTGAATTAAAAGACAGCCTGGAAATGATCAATCCTCAAAAAGATGTAGAAGGCATAACTTCTGCTTCTTTAGGAAAGCTTTTTGTTGGTCTTGAAACTTTAAATCCTGCCACAGCTGAAGCCTGTATGGAAATCCTAGACTATTATGATATTCCGATCAAAGGGCAGAGAGCCGTTGTTGTTGGTAGAAGCAATATTGTCGGTAAACCAGTTTCAATTTTATTACAGCAAAAACACGCTACAGTAACTATGTGTCATTCTCGGACCAGGGATTTAGAATGGGAATTAAAAAATGCAGATATAGTAGTGGCAGCAGTTGGGAGAGCAGAAATGATAAAAGGTGAGATGCTGGATGAAGATTCAGTAGTTATTGATGTCGGTACTAATTTTATCGATGGCAAATTACTGGGAGATGTTGATTTTGCTTCAGCAGCTGAAATAGTAAAGGCTCTTACTCCTGTTCCAGGTGGAGTTGGCACAGTTACCAATCAAGTTTTAATGAGAAATATTGTCAAATCATTTAAGAATTTGCATAATATCAAATAATAATTATATATTTTTAAAAAAGGCCCTTCTAGAATTTAAAAGAAGGGCCTTGGTCTTTGTCTAATATTTAGGTTTTTTAGATTTACAGTTTTTGCTTCACAACGTTAATTATACAACCCAAATATCTAAGAATTTACTCAGTAATTAATTCTAAAGGTACTGGAGTATATTCATCAACTTCTTCTCCATTAACAACTTTAACTGCTATCTCAACGGACATTTCACCCATTAATGCAGGCTTTTGAGCAACTGTTGCAGCCATATTACCTTCTGTTACAGCTTCTCTTGCGTCATCAATTGCATCAAAACCAACAATCATAATTTCATCTGAGCGGCCAGCAGCTTCTATAGCTTCCATTGCACCTAAAGCCATATTATCATTGTGAGCAAAAACAGCATCAATTTCTGGGTTACCCTGTAAGATATTTTCCATAACTGTCATACCTTCTGCACGGTCAAAAGCTGCAGGCTGACGGGCAATTACTTCTAAATCAGGATATTTGTCCATAGCCTTATTAAATCCTTCTCCTCTATCTCTGGCAGCAGATGTTCCCGGAATACCTTCTAATTCAACCACTTTTCCAGTTTCACCTAACTGCTCAGCAATAAAGTCCCCAGCCATTTCTCCACCAGCAACATTATCAGAAGCGATGTGACTTGCTACATTTCCACCTTCTGCACCACGATCAACTGTAATTACAGGGACACCTGCATCATTAGCTGCTGTGATTGCTGAAACAACAGCGTTACCATCAACAGGGTTTACTATTAATACATCAATCTGTCTGATTAATAAATCTTCAACACTGCTTAACTGACTTGCGGCATCATCTTGAGCATCAACAGTTAAAATTTCTATTCCCATTTCTTCTGCCATAGCCTCTGCACCATCTTTAAGATCAACAAAAAATGGATTATTAAGAGTAGAAACTGCAAGACCAATTTTAATATCCTGCGCTGCAGCTCCTGCAGATACACCAACAATTAAAATTATAGATAAGGCTAAAACAATAGTTAATTTTTTCATTTTAATTCCTCCTTGAGATTAATTCTTCTAATAATTTTTAATGAATTGTTTGAATCACACCAAAGAAGCTAGTGAAAACTCACCCCCTAATTAATATATTTTTTTATCTATATATATTACTACTGCTGACTTTTACGGTCTAGAAAGACAGCAAGCAGAATAACAGCACCCTTAGCAACTAACTGATAAAATGAAGATACATTTAAAAGATTTAAACCATTATTTAAAACAGCAATTATCAGAGCACCGACAATTGTTCCAATAACTGTACCACTTCCACCCGAAAGACTTGTACCACCTAAAACAACAGCAGCAATAGCATCTAATTCATAGCCTTCACCAGACATCGGTTGGGCAGAGTTTAATCTTGATGTTAATATTATACCACTAACTGAAGCTAAAAATCCATTTAAAGCATAAACAGCTATTTTAATTTTGTCAGTATTAATTCCAGAAAGTTTTGTAGCAGTTTCATTACCACCTATAGCATAAATGTACCGCCCCAGTGGTGTTTTTTTGAGTAAAATATAAATGATTATTAAAAATATAAACATGATAACAACTGGAATTGGTATTCTTCCCAAATATCCTGCACCAAAAAATCTAAAAGTTTCATTAAAACCTGATATTGGACGCCCATCCGTATATATGAGGGTAAAACCACGGGCAATTGTCATCATCGCTAAAGTCACTATAAAAGCAGGTAATTTAGCCTTAGCAACTGCTAAACCGTTAAAAAATCCTAAGGCAGTACCGGCAGCTAATCCAATTAAAATTGCCAGAAATACATTTAAACCCGAATTAACCATCATTCCAGCTGTAATTGCACCAGAAAAAGCAAGCATTGAACCAACTGAAAGATCAATTCCTCCAGTCAAAATTACCATAGTCATTCCAAAAGAAACTATTGCTATAATTGAAACCTGTCTAATAATATTTAAAACATTTGGTATTGTTAAAAAATAAGGACTCAAAAATGAAAGCACAATTACTAAAATTAATAATCCAATTCCTGTTTTAAATTTATTTATAATTTCTAAAAAATTTTTTTTACTGGTATTATTTTCATTATTCACTTGTTTAATTCCTCCTCCCAGTTGCCAGCTTCATTACAGATTCTTGATCAGCAACAGCGGCATCTAGTTCGCCCATAATTTCTTTTTCATGCATCACTATAACTCTATTACTTAAATTTAAAACTTCAGGTAATTCTGAAGATATTAAAATAACTGCAACTCCTTCATTAATTAATTCCTGCATCAAATTGTATATTTCCCGCTTAGCACCCACATCTATTCCGCGGGTAGGTTCATCAAAAATTACAATTTCTGGTTTAGTAGAAAGCAATTTGGAAATCACAACTTTTTGCTGGTTTCCCCCACTAAGATTTTTAACAAGCTGTTTTTCAGACGGAGTTTTGATCTTTAAATCTTCAATATATTTTTCTGCTAAATCAGTCTCAGCAGATTTATTGATAAAAGTATTTGCTTTTAACATTGACTTTAAAACTGAGATACTTATATTGTTAGCAACTGAAAGTCCGAGGACTAAACCTTCTTCTTTTCGGTCTTCACTAAGATAATATATACCTGTATTTATAGCATCAGCAGGTGAATTTATTTCGATTTTTTTTCCTTTAAAATAGATATTCCCACTTTTTTCTTTAAAAACTCCAAATATTGCTTTTGCCAGTTCGGTTCTTCCAGATCCCATTAAACCAGCAATACCTAATATCTCTCCTTTTTTCAAAGAAAAAGAAGCATTTTTTATTTCTTTAGGAACAGTTAAATTTTCAACTTTTAAAATTTCTTCAGTTGGACTAAAATTCATTTTAGGGAAACGGTCTTCAATTGTTCGCCCAACCATCATTTTAATTAATTGATCTTCATTAGTGGCAGAAGTTTCAACCTCATCTACAAACTGACCATCTCTCAAAACAGTAACTCTGTCACAAATTTCGAAAACTTCTTCTAAGCGATGAGAAATATAAACTATAGCTATCTCCTGCTGTTTTAATCTCTCGATCAGTTCAAACAAAATATCAATTTCTTGATTCGTTAAAGAAGATGTAGGTTCGTCCATTACCAGTATATCAGCATTTTGCGAAACAGCTTTTGCTATTTCTACCATCTGCTGGCTGCCAATATTTAGGTCTTTAATCTTAGCTTTAGGATCAATATCCACTCCCAGCATATCAAGTACTTCACTTGTTTTTTGATAAAGTTTTTGGTAATTAATAAAAATTCCATTTCTATCTTCTCTGCCTAAAAATATATTTTCAGCAACATTTAGATAAGGAATAAGTTCTAATTCTTGATGAATTATTGCAAGACCTGCATTTTGAGCTTCTTTAGTGTTTTCAAACTTAACTGATTCACCTTTTACAATTATTTCTCCTTCATCACGCTGATGAATACCATTCAAAACTTTCATTAAAGTAGATTTCCCAGCTCCATTTTCACCTAATAAAGCATGAACTTCTCCTTTTTTAAGAGAAAAATTAACTTTATCTAAGGCCTTAACTCCAGGAAAGGTTTTGGTGATGTTTTTCATTTCCAAAACAGTTTCTTTTGCCATTTAAAAATCAACTCCTGAAATCAAAATGATATTAGCATATGGAATTATTTCTCCACTTCGAACTACAGCTCTGGAGTTATTTGTTTCTTTTTTGAACTCAGTGTGTGGAATATATTCAATTTCTATATCAGGAAGCATTTTTATGATTTCTGCTTCTAATTTAGGGCTTTTTTCTTTAATTTCAGCAGCTAAAATTGCTTTTTCCACAACTAAATCATTTAATACAGCTTTTAATATTTCCAAAAATTTAGGATAGCCTTTAGTCAGTGATAAATCAACTCTTTCAACTTTCTCTGGAATTGGCAAGCCGCAGTCTGCAATCGTCAAGCCATCCTTGTGACCCATTTCAGCAATCACTCTAACTAATTCACTATTAATTATTCCATTTTTTTTCATCTTATTTGCTCCTTTCTGCAAGGAATTCAGTTAATTCTTTTTTATCGGGAATAGAACTTTGTGCTCCTATTTTAGTTACTGAATAGGCTGCAGCCTGAACTGCAAACTGTAATGCTTTTTCCAAATCTTTTTCAGCAGTTAAACTAGCAGCAAAGGCCCCTGCAAATACATCTCCTGCTGCTGTAGTATCAACAGCTTTAACTTTTAATGTATCTACATGAATTTCTTTTTCCTGACCATAATAGTTAATTCCTTTTTCTCCTTCAGTTACTACAATATTTTTAACACCCTTTTCCAAAAGAAGCTTGATTTTTTCAGATCGGCTTTTTGTTTTTAGATCTTTTAATAATAAATCTAATTCACCTTCATTCGGCAGTAGATAATCTATTTTTTCTAAAATACTATCTGATAATTTCTGAGCTGGTGCAGGATCTAATATAATCTTGGTCTTATTTTTTGAAGCAATTTCTACAATTTTTTCAATAGTATTAAGCGGAATTTCCAGCTGTAAAAGTATAATTTCGGCTTCAATTATTTTATCTCTAATTTTTTCTATTTTTTCAGGAAGCAGCTCATAATTAGCACCAG
>Ga0208155_10043_pt1 | contig 24444 bp, 22 predicted proteins | sample Wag4Se2015_1_7_FD_187358 | JGI IMG/M metagenome (GOLD analysis project Ga0208155, IMG submission 187358) | Deep subsurface shale carbon reservoir microbial communities from Ohio, USA - Utica-2 Time Series 2015_1_7 (SPAdes) (version 2) ...
ATAACAGCATAATTACATAACAGCATAATTACATAACAGCATAATTACATAACAGCATAATTACATAACAGCATAATTACATAACAGCATAATTACATAACAGCATAATTACATAACAGCATAATTATTTAACAGCATAATTATTTAACAGCATAATTATTTAACAGCATAATTATTTAACAGCATAATTATTTAACAGCATAATTATTCGCTTTTATGATCTGAAAAAAATAAAGTGAGTTCTTATAGAATATCATTTTTATCTAATGATGAATTTTTCTATATAAGTTTGCATAATTTTTTTATATTATTGCATTAATTTTTTGCTTTTAAATATATTTTTATAATTTATTCTTCTTTTATATTGTGAAAATCCTTGTTATAATGAAAAATAAGGTCATTTTGACTGTTTTATTTAAAATTTTTTCGTTTTTGCAGGAATAAAATTCTTTACAAAGAATATATATTATATCATAAAAACAAGTATATTATTTCATTTAGGAGGTATATTTATGTCAACTACTGTCTCAATTGTCAACCAAAAGGGAGGTGTGGGTAAGACCACTTCGACACACAACTTAGGGTATGCATTGTCTGAAAAGGGTAAAAAAGTCCTTTTAATTGATTTAGACCCACAAATGAATCTTTCTACAACTATGGGAATAGATTGTTATGCTCAAACAAACACTATTTTTGATGTTTTAAAAGATAAAGGATTGCCTTTAGGAAGTATTATTAAAGAAACATCTCATAAAAATTTAGATATTATTCCTGCTGCTTTTGAACTAACAGGAGCAGAATTAGAGTTTGCCAGAAAGATAAATTCTGCTTCTCTTTTATCAAGATCTATTTCAAATTCTTTAAAAGATGATTATGATTTTATTTTAATTGATTGTCCTCCTTCTCTAGGAATTTTAACTATTAATGCATTAAGTGCTTCTGATTATGTTATTATTCCTATGCAACCTGAAGTTTATGGTCTATATGGTATTGAAATGCTCCTATCTACTTATGAGGAAGTTCAAGAAGAAATTAATGGTAATTTAGAAATTATGGGTGTTCTTATTACAATGCATGATGCTAGATTATCTCTTCATAAAGAAATGACTGAAAAAATAAATGAGTATTTTAAAAAGAAAGTATTTAAAACTATTATTAAAACAAATACCACTTTAAAAGAAGCTCAAAGCAATAACCAAACTGTTTTCGAATATGATGGAAGAGCAAGAGGTGCAAAAAATTATATGAGCCTGGCAGAGGAGGTTATAAAATATGTCGAAAAAGAAGAATAGGACTGGTAACTCTGGTGATCTAATAAAAAATATTGGAGAAAGATTGAGTGGAGAAAAAGAAAATAATTCTCCTCGTGATAACAAAAATACAGTGGAAGATGAAGAAAAAGATAAATCTAATGATATTGAAAAGGAATCGTCTGATCCTGACAACAGGGAAGATAAATTTAAATCAAAAGAAAACAATACTCCCCAAGATAAATGGAATGATAAACAAGAACCATATAGATCTTCCTTTATAATTAAACCAGATATGGAAGATAATTTTGATAACTGCAAAAAAATATTTAGAAAGCAGCTTAGAATGAACTTGAGCAAACAAAATGCCATTGAACTTGGTTGGCTTTTACTGAAAAATTTGGACGATAAATATTTTGAGGAAGTAAAAGCAACATCATCTCCAGATGATGATTTGATTAAAGAATTAAAAAAGGTGATTAATGAATATTTTTAGTTAGTTGTTTTAATTTTCAGAAATATGTAATTATGTAATTATGCCTTTATTTAAAAGCATATATACATAATTATGTAATTGCATAGAATTTTTTGACAATTGTTTTTTTTAATTATAATATTGAGTTGAATTTTTGACTTAAATATTTATAAAAGGGTTATATGAGGTGAAGATAAGTGAAAAATACATATCAGAATCAAATTTTCCAAACAATTAAATCATTTGCTGGTGAAAAAAATATATTGGCAATTCCAAAAAGTTTTATTAGATTTTGTGATGAAGATCTCTATATTGGTCTTTTTCTTTCACAAATAGTTTATCTATCTGACAAAGGTAGCAGAGAAGATGGATACATATATAAGTCAAATAAAGAGTGGAAAGAAGATTATTTTTTAAGTGATTATGCTATCAGAAAAGCTAAAAAATATTTGGAGGATAAAGGTATAATAGAGACAAAATTAATAAAAGCTAATGGTGCCCCAACCACCCATTATAGATTAAATAGAGAAAAATTTACTAAACTTTTTATGGAATTTCTCCAAGATAAAGAAGGTTCCTCAAATGGATTTGTTGAAATCAACGATTCCAGTAATAACATGGATTCTTCGAAATCAACAAATGGATTTGAGGTAGATGAAAGCAATAATAATATAGATTCGTTGAAATCAACAAATGGAATCGTTGAATCCAACGAAACATTAACAGAAATTACTACAGAAATTAATAATAATAAAAACAATAAAAAAGGCGAATTTGAAAAAATCAAAAATGCATTCAAAAAAGCTTTTGCCACCAATCCAAATAGTTTTCAGCTAGAAAAAATAAAAGAATATATGATAAATGGATTGTCTAAGCAGTTAATTATGACAACCCTTGAACATTCTGGTTTAGGTGGACATAACCAAACATTTTTCTTTAACAGGTTATCTATGCTCGTAGAAGATGAAATTTATACAGTTGATCAGCTAAACTCAGTTCTATCCCAAAAAAATACTTTTAAAAATGATTCTAGCAGTTCAAAAAAAGAAACTAAAAGTTCTCAGCAGCAATCAAAAGAACCTAATTATAAGTGGAAAGATTTCTTTATTGATTATGATAAGTACAAAGAGTGAGCATTACACTTTAAATTCAAAATAATAATTTTTAATTACATATACCATTTTAAACAAAACCTCTCAAAAAGCCTGAAAATCGATTTTTAGGGTAGTTAATGGCAAAACATAGAATTACCAACAAAATAAGAAGAAGTGTCTGTAAGGCACTAAAAAATCAATTATAAGCTGCTTTTATTGCTTTATTCTTCCTTGTATTTACCCATACACTTTTAAAACTAATTAAATAGGAGGAAAAACTATGTCTAATTACCAGGTTGGAGAAAAATATGAAGCTAAATCATATAAGGAATCAGGATATAATTTTCCTGAAGGTGAATATCAGTTAATAATTATTAGAAAAGGATTTCCTGCTGCACCTATTAATGATGAAAACGAGCTGAACATAGCTAAAGAACAATTTCTAGAGGGACTCGAAGAAACAGATCAATATAAAAAAGATTTAAATGGCAACTGGTATTACTTTGAGTTTCCAGAAAACAAAAATGAAATCAAACATATGTGGATACCTAAAAGTGTAGTAAAGGATGTTTTTAAATTTTAAAATACAGCACCCCTTTTAGATGATTTTTAAAATAATAATTCAAGATGAAATTAATTTATAATATGAGTACAGAATTAAAGTTAAAGATTTTAAAATATTGATTTTCGAAAATTTAAGCATCTAAAAGAGGTTAATTTTTAAAATAAAGTAGAAATAAATAAGTTAGTCATAATAGATCAACTTAACTCCTTTATAATACCCCTGTCTCTTGTTTTCTCTTAAAGCAGTTAAATGCCCCTTCATACTATATATAACCAAAATAGATATTAAATTGTGGATAACTTTTTGGGTGTAATTATTGCTTATAAAATTGCTGTTTGCCTTTATATTTTTTATTTTATTAACGAAATTTTGGACCCATTTTTTCATAGATATAAAACAGTATTTTTTCTTTTTATAGTTGTAACTAAGATATATTGATTTTTTCCTAAGGTCTTTTTTTATCAGATTGAAATACTGTCGAATTGTGTTGTATTTGAGCTTTAAAATATCAGCTAATTCTTTTTGGCTGGGAATATGATTATGTCCAGCTTTTTTATAGGCTCTAATAAAATGAAATAGTTTATTAAATATTTCTTCATAGTTATTATTTTTCTTCTGGTACTCTAAAGTTCCTTTAGCGATGTTAAATAGTCTTAAAATTTTTGGATCAGGTTCAAATTCAGCTTCAACATTAGCAAAACTATTATTAGCTACTTCAGCAACCATCTTAATATTGATACCTTTACCATCATTGAATGTTTTCTCTACAGTTTTTTCTATTTTCCGTTCATTTTCAGGTGGATCACATCTTTTATTGAATTTTAACATTTCTTTTAAAGTTTCTTTTTTAGTATATTCACTTGACTTGAAAGCTTTTATAAGGCCGTAGTGAGATTTATATCTATATCCTTCTGGAACTCCCTCTAATATAGCTGCAAATTGAGGATGATCTATTAGTTTAATATCATCATCTTTATTATCTTTTTTTGGTTTAAGAAAAAAATTATTATTTTTAACTGCTTCAGTATAACGAGAAGTTGACTCTTGAATCCAATCATCCATAAAAATATGTCTCTCTTCAGTAATTCTCTCATCCAGTATTTCGACAAGTTCACCTGTTTTTTGATGATAGGTGTAGGGAAGTCGAAGATAAGTTGAAAAATCTTGACTAACCTTATAATCTATATTAAATCTTCCATCGGCCTGTTCTAGTGAATAGGCTATTCCAGTATTAACTGTCTTCCACCACTTTTTATATTTTTGATTTCCCTTAAAGTTATATATAGTCTTAACTGCAAAAGGATCTATTAACCATAAGGCCTGTAAGTGCACAGTGGGGTTAATAGAGGTTTTAATTACTACATCTGGTAATTCAAGCCCAGACTTTTTACAGGCTTTATATAAGACCCTTAAGGCTTCATGGCTGTCATAAACCCCTTTAATACCATCTATATCTATATAGAGTGCATTTAGCCAGGAAACAGAATGTGCAGTTTTTCTGCTGTTTTCTTTCCCCAAAAAATAGTTAGGTGTATAATATTGATCAACTTCATCGGAAACTAATTTAATATTTTTATTTTTTATATTTTCTATGGTGTACATTTGATGATTGCCGAAAAATCTTTCTCCGATTAATGCTTTTAGCTCCTGGTTATTATCAACCAGGTTACCAAAAGCAATAGCACTATCAGATAGATCTCTTTTTTTGTTATTTCTGGTCTTACTAGGTGTTAATTTGAGCAGAAACTCTCTTATTTTTTCATTACGATAGACTTGATCCATGACAAATAAATTCCTCCTTATTAATTAAAAAATGGATCCGTCAACAAACACACGAGTCCATTAATAACTAATAAGCCTTGCCACGGCTAAATAATTTTGTTATTATATAGGTAGTAGAAATACATAGCTGTTGACTCATGTGGTTGACAGAAATAGCTCACTTAGTGTTGCAGCACTCGAGTGAGCAAAATATTTTACTTTATTTCCATAAATTTACTCTAGTTCCATATTATCATATTAAAAGATGGGTTTCAACACCAAATTATATTTTTTAAGATAAATAATAACACGCAACAAAAAATTAAAAAAATATTTTTAATTTAACACTTGACAATATAAAATAAATAAGTTATTATGAATATAGAAATTAAAACACAAAACAAAATAATTTATAAAAAATAGGTTTTGTGCTTGACAAAAGTTTCTGATTGTGATTTAATATAATTAAGTTAACACGACACATAAAAAAGAAAGGGTGGTTTCAGTGAAAAAAACATTTTGGGTTGCTAAATTGAGATATGGACATGTTGGTCATGGAAATGAAGTTTGTGTTAATCGTTATTTAGAAATGGAAGCAGACGCTGATATAAATGATGTTATTAATCTCATTAATACAATGCCTGGTGTGAAAAGTAAAGGAAACCATTCTTATAGAAGTATAAAAAAGATAGATCAGGAAGAATTTTATCAAGGCAGACAACATCAAAGGCATAATTTATTTCTAAAAAAATTATGGAGCTACAAAAAACACGCAGCATAAATTTAAAAATAATAAACAATACTAAAAAATTATCAGGGGGTAGTTAATTTATGATTAATAAAAAGGTAGAAAGCTATCTAAAGGAGTTGGGATGTTCTTTTGTTAAAGATGAGCCAGTTAATGCAAGTGAAAGAATACTGGATAGAATTGATAAAGAAAAGACAATGTTTGGGTTTAGCATTGATAAAGAAGGCAATACTAAAACTGAAGTGGCAGTATTAGTAACAGAAAAAAGTGATAGGGATAAACAAAACTATCTTTTTAACATAGCTAAATATGTTAGAACAGATTATGCACTTTTAGCTATTGATCAGGGTAATGATAAATTTGATTATTACTGGTTTGATGTTGAATCTTCACTACCTATTAATGAAGTTCCAAAATTCAGTTCTGCTTCAGAATATTTCGTGAAGTCTGAAGATATAGCAGGAGTTTTTTGGCAGACAGCTAATATTTTAAGGAGTATATCTTCTGCTGATGATTATCATGAATTTATACTCTATCTGTTACTGACAAGAAGTTATTTATCTAAAAAAAATGAAATAAGCAAATGGTTTGATCTGGATTTAGATCAGACAAATAAAATTTTGGAAGAGGCTTTAAATCATTATAATATTGAAAGTTCCTTTAGATTTAAAGAGATAAATGATGAGGATTTAAAGAAATTATTGTATAAAATGAGCAATCTTCCTCCCAAATCAAAGGTATATAATGATGCTTTTTTATCATTGATGGCTAAAGGAAGAGCTTCTCAAGGAAATGAACATGGTACAAGTAAGAAGTTTAGGGATGTCTTAGTTGATATTGTTAAATCAATAGATATAAAGCCAGAGAAAATAGCAGATTTAACAGCTGGTTATGGATTTACTTTAAGAGATTTAGCCATAATAAATGAAAAAAGCAAAGTTTTAGGTGTAGAGATTAATGAAGGAGTAGCAAATTATAATAAAATATTAAATGTAATCACTGGTTTAGGAAATATAGATGTGTTAAATGAGGATTCTTTAGATTATGATTTTAAAGATAAGTTTGATTTAATTTCTATCAGACCTCCTTTTGGTATGATGGGTAAAAGGGATAATAACTATGATTTTGAAGTATTAAATAGAAGTAGAAGAAATTTAAGTGATGCTTTTATTGAGCAAGCAATTAATTTAACTAAAGAGAATGGATATATAATAGCTGTAGTAACAGAAGGTACTTTATATACAAGAAGAAGTAAAGTTCTAAGAGAAATAATCTTAGAAGAAACCAATGTTAAAGGATTAATCAGACTACCAAACAGGACCTTTCCTGAAACTGCTATCAAAACAACTGTTTTAGTGCTCCAAAAAAAGAAAAAAGGTAGTAAAGAGCCTGAAAAATTCTTTGCTGGTGATATAGAAGATTTAAAAGAGATTGATGAACTAATTAAATCTTTTCAAAAATTTGTTAAAAAAGGAGGGAAAGCTTAATGAGTAATAAGATACTGTCATATCAAATTATTAAAGAATCAGATGATTGGACCGTTGATTATTTAAGTATTAAAGAAGACCTTAAAAGTGATAATAGACTTCCTTTAACTGAATTAGTTGAGATCAATCAGAAAAGCTTAAAAAATTACAGTTTATCTTCAGAAGAAAATAGGTATATTACTGTTTCCAGTCTGGATAAAACAATAAATATGTTAGATCAGGAAAATATTGATTATAAAAAGAAGGATTATTTACCCCAAAGAGCTAAGTTGGTTGCCACAAAAAATGACATCTTAATTTCTAAAGTAAGACCAGAAAGCAGTGGTATTGCTTTAATTACTGATAATAAAGAATATGTAGTATCCAATGCAATAATAGTTTTAACTCCAAAGAAAAAGAGCCTGGCTAAATTAATATATTTCATTTTAAGTAATGAAAAAGTTATTAAGGAGATTTCTTCATTGACAAGAGGGACAACTAATAATCTACCTTTGAAATTGCTCAATAATTACAGTTTGCCAATAAGTAAAATACCAGAAGAAAAAATAGAGGAAGCAAATAGAATATATGATGACTACTATAAATCATTTCAAAATGAACAGGATTTAAAAGAAACTATAGAGAAAGTGTTTAAAAAAGAACTAATTTTAAGTGATTTTAAGGTTTCAGCTGAAGAAAACCAATTTCTATTAGCTGATTATAAGAAACATCTTTTAAATGATCAGTTTAGCATTGAAAAAATATTCTATGAGGAAAACAAAGAACAATGGAATTGCAAAGAAGAAAAACTTAAAAATTTAATAGAATTTAGAAGTGTTAGAGATAAGCCTGGGAAAAATAAATTTTTCAGCAAAGAGATACCCAGGGTTACTATTAGTGAAATGATAGAAAATGATATTTATGTTGATGAAAGTCAAATTGAGTTTGTCCAATGTGAAGAAGATATTGAAAATGATTATTTAGAAGAGAAGAATATTATACTACCTAAAATGGCAGCAAGTTTGAAGAAGGTGAGTATAGTTGGGAAGAGTTTAAATGGAGCTATTGTAAACCAGAACCTGTATGTTATTGATACTCATGAAGAATTAAATCCTGAATATTTAGCACTATTTTTAAAATCAAAATGGGGACAGAGAAAGTTGCAGATAATGGCTTCAGGAACGACTATCCAAACAATTAATAGAAAAAATATTGAAAATTTATCTATTCCGTTTCCTGATATAGGTGTTCAGGAAAAAATTGTTCAAGCAGTTAAAGAAGAGCAGGGAAAAAACAGCTTAGAAATTCATCAGAAGAGAATAAAAGAATTCCAGGAAAAGTTAGTTTAAATTCAGTCATCAAAAATAAAGAGGGGTATTTATTAATAAACTTCGCAAAGATATTATCTTATTAATGCTATCTCAAGAAATTCATGATGTGAAATTTGATTTAGAGAAAGATTTTAAGAGGATAAGATAAGGTTGGTAGATCTTAAAGAATAGAATTGGTATAAAAAGGTTAATGTAAGGATTTATAGAATATTGTTAGTGGGAATGTAAATAATTATATTTGAATATAAATAATAAATTGGAGGGATTAATTTTATGTCAACAGCAAAAGTGGGTTTTGAAGAAGATTTATGGAAATCAGCAAATCAATTGAGAAATAATATGGATCCAGCAGAATATAAACATGTAGTTTTAGGGCTTATATTCTTAAAATATGTATCAGATTCATTTGAAGAAAAATATAGAGAGTTAGAAAACATTAAGTATGCAGATCCAGAAGATAGAGATGAATATTTAGCAGATAATGTTTTCTGGGTTCCTAAAAAAGCAAGATGGGAATATATTAAGAAAAATGCTAGAAAGGCTGAAATTGGTCAGATTATTGATGATGCTATGGTTGATATTGAAAGAGAAAATGAAAAACTTAAAGGGATTTTAAATAAAAATTATGCTAGGCCAACACTAAGTAAAAGAATTTTAGGAGATTTAGTTGATTTAATTAGTAATATTAAAGTTGGAGATAAAGAAAGTCGTTCCAAAGATGTTTTAGGTAGAGTATATGAGTATTTTTTAGCTAAGTTTGCGAGTGCAGAAGGTAAAGGTGGGGGACAATTTTATACACCTTCTTCTATTGTAAATTTACTTGTAGAAATGATTGAACCTTATGAAGGCCGCGTTTATGACCCTTGCTGTGGTAGTGGAGGTATGTTTGTTCAGAGTGAAAAGTTTGTAGAGAACCATCAGGGTAGAATGCAGGATTTATCCATTTATGGACAGGAGTCTAATCCAACTACCTGGAGATTATGTCAGATGAATCTAGCGATTAGAGGTATTAATGGAAAGCTTGGTGGGAAACCTGCTGATAGTTTCCATAATGATCTTCATAAAGATTTAAGAGCAGATTATATATTAGCTAATCCTCCTTTTAATGTCAGTGAATGGGGAGCAGAACATGTAGCTGATGATATTAGATGGAAATATGGTATTCCTTATAACGGTAATGCTAATTATGCCTGGGTCCAGCACTTTATTCACCATCTTTCACCAACAGGTACAGCAGGATTTGTGCTTGCTAATGGTGCTTTATCTTCTAATACTAGTTCAGAAGGAGATGTAAGAAAAAGAATATTAGAAGATGATTTAGTAGATTGTATAGTTGCTTTACCACCAAAATTATTTTATTCAACAGGTATTCCTGTATCACTTTGGTTTTTATCTAAAAACAAAGGTGGTAATGGTGGGAGAAAGAGAGATGGAGAAACTTTATTTATTGATGCTAGAAAAATGGGAACTTTAGTTGACAGAGCACACAGAGAATTAGAAGAAGAGGATATCAAAAAAATATCTGACACTTATCATACTTGGAAAGGTACTGCTGAAGAAAAAGAGTATGAAGATATTAAAGGTTTTTGTAAGGCAGCTCAAATTGAAGAAATTAGAGAACATGAGCATATTTTAACTCCTGGTAGATATGTAGGTATTGAAGAAAAGCAAGAAGATGAAGAGCCTTTTGAAGATAAAATGGCTAGATTAACTGATGAATTGGCTGAACAATTTGCTAAATCAAATAAATTAGAAGAGGAAATTCGAGATAATCTTCGAGTGATTGGTTATGATTTTTAATGAAGATTGGAAGAAAATAGAGATAGATAATATAGGGGATATTATTACTGGAAAAACACCTTCAACTAAAGATGAAGGAAATTTTGGAGAAAAATATTTATTTATCACTCCTAGAGATATGAATAGTAACAAATATGTTTTTAATACTGAAAGAAAATTATCTGAAAAAGGTTTTAATTCTATTAATAATAACTATATTGAAGGGGAGAGTGTTTGTGTAAGTTGCATTGGATCAGATATGGGAGAAGTAGTTATGACTACTAAAAAATGTGTTACCAATCAGCAAATTAATTCAATTACTAGAATTAAAGATAAATATAATCCTGAATTTCTTTATTATTATCTGAAACCACTAAAAGAATATTTTCATAATATTGCTGGTGGTACCACTATGCCAATTCTTAATAAAACAGATTTTTCAAATATCAAAATTTCAATACCAAAATTATCAAAACAAAAACAAATAACAAATATGTTATCTACTCTTGACAAAAAAATTGAAAACAACAAAAAAATGAATAAAACATTAGAAGAAATGGCAAAATCTATTTATAAAAGCTGGTTTGTTGATTTTGAACCTTTTCAAGAGGAAGAATTTGTTTATAATGAAAAGTTAAAAAAAGAAATTCCGAAATCATTTAATGTTTCTACAATTGGTAAAGAATTAAGGGTTGAATTAGGAGGGACACCTTTAAGAAGAGAAAGTAAATATTGGGAAAATGGTGATATTAATTGGATTAAATCTGGAAAAGTAAATGAATTTAGGATAACAGAACCTTCCGAGCATATAACAAAAGAAGGCCTAGATAATTCTTCTACAGTTTTGCTTCCAAAAGGTACAGTTGTTATAGCCATTACTGGAGCTACTTTAGGTCAAGTTAGTAGGCTGGAAATTGAGTCTTGTGCAAATCAGTCAGTTGTTGGAGTTGTAGAATCTAATGAAATACCATCTGAATATATATATTTATGGTTATTGCATAGAATTAATGTAATTATTCAAAAGCAAACAGGTGGAGCTCAACAACACATTAATAAAACAAATGTTAAAAATTCATTATTATTATTACCACCTCAAAAATTTATGAAGGAATTTATTGAAACAATAAGACCTATTTTTAATAAAATAAGTTATAATTGTTTTGAAAACCAATCTTTAAAAGAATTAAGAAACTCTCTTCTTCCTAAACTAATGTCAGGAGAAATAAGAGTTCCTTTAGATGAAGAGACAAAGGAGGTGAAATAAAATTGAGTAAATTTGATGAAGACCAATTAGAACAAGCTGGTATAAACTGGTTTAAAGAGTTAGATTATACCTATATGAATGGTTATGAAATCAGTCCAGGTGGTAAATATCAAGAAAGAGAAAGTCATAAAGATGTGGTATTAGAAGAAAGGTTAAGAAACGCTTTATATTCTATTAATTCAGATATACCCAATAAAGCTATTGAAACTGCTATTCGTGAGGTTTTGATACCTAAAGAACCATCAATGATTGAAAATAATCGTAATTTTCATAAAATGGTTACTGATGGTATAGATGTAGAGTATGAACGAGAAGACGGAAGCACAAAGTACGATAAAGTCTGGCTTTTTGATAAAGAACAAAAGAAAAACAATGATTGGCTAGTAATTAATCAATTTACTGTTCAGGAAGGTGAATATACACGAAGGCCTGATTTAGTGGTCTTTGTTAATGGTTTACCGCTTGTAGTAATGGAGTTAAAAAGTGCAGTAGCTGAAAATGCAACCATTAATACTGCTTATAATAAGCTTCAGAATTATAAAGATCAAATACCTTCTTTATTCACTTATAATGAAATTTTAATTATAAGTGATGGTCATAATGCACGAGCTGGAACTATTACCTCAAATATTGAAAGATTTATGACTTGGAGAACTATTGATGGTGAAGAAAAAGCTCCTAGAGAAATACCTGAAATAGAAGTTCTTATTAAAGGTATTTTTGATAGAGAAAGATTTTTAGAATTAGTCCACAACTTTATTCTTTTCCAGGATGATGGTGCAAATATAACTAAGATTTTTGCTGCATATCACCAATATCATGCTGTTAGAAAAGCAATAAATAGCACAGAACATGCTATGGGTGATGAAGGGGATCGTAGAATTGGTGTTATCTGGCATACTCAAGGTAGTGGAAAAAGCTTATCAATGGTTTTTTATTCAGGTAAACTTGTTTTAGGAATGGATAACCCTACTATTGTAGTTATAACTGACCGTAATGATTTAGATGATCAGTTGTTTAGTACATTCAGTAAATCAAGTCAGTTACTTCGTCAAAAACCTAAGCAGGCAGACAGTAGAGAGGATTTAAAAGACCTTTTATCAGTTGAATCTGGAGGAATAGTTTTTACTACTATCCAAAAGTTCGAAGAGGGCGATTCTCCCCTAACTGAAAGAGAAAATGTAATAGTAATTGTAGATGAAGCTCATAGAAGCCAGTATGGATTTGATCCAAATATTAAACAAATTGATGATAAGGCTGAAACTAAGTATGGATATGCTAAATATATGCGAGATGCCCTTCCAAATGCTTCATATATAGGTTTCACTGGCACACCAATAGATTTCATCGGTAGAAATACAACAGGTGTATTTGGGGGTTATATTGATATATATGATATGACCAGAGCTGTTGAAGATGAAATGACTGTTAAAATCTATTATGAAAGCAAAATAGTCCAGGTTGATATATCAGAAGAAAAGAAAAAAGAATTAGATAGAGAAATAGATAACCTCACTGATGGATTAACTGAAGAAAGTAAAAATGATTATATGTCTAAAAATTCAACATTGAAATCTGTAATTGGTTCTGATGATAGGTTAGAAACAGTTGCAGACAAAATAATCAATCACTTTAAAGAACGACAGGAAGCTATTATAGGCAAAGGGATGATTGTTACTATCTCACGACCAATTGCGGCTAAATTATATAATATAATAACTAATATAAAACCTGAATGGCATCATAAAGAAGATGAAAAGGGATCTATTAAAGTTGTGATGTCTGGAGATTCTGATGATCCAAAGGAATTACAACCACATATTAGAAAAAAACATGAAAGAAAAATCATAGAGAAAAGACTAAAAGATCCTGAAGATGAACTAAAACTAGTTATTGTCTGTGATATGTGGCTGACAGGATTTGATGTACCACCTCTTCACACTATGTATATAGATAAACCACTTAAAGGACACACATTAATGCAGGCTATTGCCAGAGTTAACAGGGTTTATAGAGATAAACCTGGTGGATTGATTGTTGACTTCATTGGAATAGCAGATGCCCTTAAAAAAGCACTTAATTCTTATACTGAATCAGATAGAAAACAAACAGCAATAGATACAGAAGAAGCCGTAAAAGAGTTACTAAAAGAATATGAAATTGTAAAGGATCTTTTCTATCCGTTTGACTATAAGAGATTTTTTGAAGCTAAACCTGAAGATAAGATGAGAATAATTACAGAAGCAACCGAACATATATTATCATTAGATGAAGATCCAGCAGGTACAGGTGAAGAGCGATTTATAAGACATGTAAACCGACTATCTAAGGCATATGCTCTCTGTTCTACTAGAGAAGAAGCTTTAGAAATAAGTGAAGATATAGCCTTCTTTAAGGCTGTTAAAACAGCTATTAAAAAACACTTTAGTGATGGCGAAAGCTCTCCTGAAGAAGTTAATGGAGCAATTAATCAAATGGTTTCAAAGGCAATTGCTTCAGATGGAGTTGTTGATATTTTCGAGGGAACCAATATTGATCCAGACATGTCTATTCTTTCAGAAGAATTTTTAGAAGAAGTTAAGCATCTGCAGCAGAAAAATATTGCTGCTAGAACTTTAGAACAAATTCTAAAAACTAAAGTTAAGAATATGGCAAGACAAAATCTTGTTAAGTCTAAAAAATTCTCTGAAATGCTTAATGAAACATTAAATAAATACAGGAACAGAGCAATTGAAACCAGACATGTAATTGAAGAACTGATTAAATTAGCCAGAGAAATGAATAAAGCTCAAGAGGAAGAAAATGAACTTGGACTAAATAAAGATGAAGTAGCTTTTTATGATGCTCTTGGTGTTAATGATGCAGCTGTAAAAGTAATGGGAGACGAAGTTCTTAAAAAAATAGCAATTGAGCTAACTGAAACAATTAGAAATAGCACGACAATTGATTGGAGTTCCAGAGAGGATATAAAGGCTAATATAAGGGTTCAGGTCAAGAGACTATTAAGAAAATATGATTATCCACCTGACAAGCAGCAAGAAGCTATTGATACCGTTATGGAACAGGCAGAGCTTATGTGTGATAATCAGGGTGAGTTTTGAATTATAAAGGAGGTATTTAATGATAAACTTTGAATTTGATGATAGTGGTTTTAAAAAAGTTAAAAAGAAAATGAAAAAAGCTAAAGAAAAAATCAATGGTAGGGTTGATTTGTTAGATTTAATGACTGATAATTTTATAAATGAGAATACTAACTATAATTCTTTTGATGAGATGATTAATGAATCAGAACTAGATTTTTCAACTGAAGAACAGTCAGCTAAAAGCTTTGAAAGTGGTCAGTGGAATAATTATGTTCAAGAAAATACTGACTTTGAGAGCTGGAAAGAAATGATTGAAATAGCTTCAAGAGAATATATGATAAAAAATATTGATTTATAGAATATATTTAAAACAATATTTGTCTATTTAGGAGTGATAATATTAAAAGAGATATGGATTTAACTAGAGAAATATTATTAACTATAGAAGAAGAATATCAGCCAGGGAACGGAAATATAAAGGGATTTAGTTTAGAAAATTATTCTAACGAGTTGGTAGCCGAGCATTGTGATTTACTTTATCAAGATGGGTTAATTAAAGATTATAGGCCACATTATTCAGATAATAAAATAGGGTTTTTTACAGTAGGTCCGCTGACAAGCTCTGGACATGATTTTATAGCTAAAGTAAGATATCAAGAGGACTGGGATAAGATAAAAGAAAAGGTAGAAGAAAAGCGTTTACCTAAAACAGTTGAAAATTTCAGTAGAGTTTCAGGTATATTCGTTGGTAATATATTAAGTGAAATAATTTCTTAGATAAAGATATGAAAATAAGGGCTATTGACCTGCAAAAGAGAATGGAATGTACAACCCTTTTGCAGGTTGATTATTATCCACTTCTTCTTTTCTTTTTATCTTTAGTTTCCATATCATCATCTTCACTTTCGGTTACATACTGGAGCTCTGGTTCTTCAACTTCTATTTCTTCTGGTTCACTAACTTCTTCATCCCCCATTGTTATCCCCCTTTCTTTAATGCATTGAATTAATGATATTAACAGAATGGTAAATAAATTTATCAATATGAATCAAAAAGACACTTAAAAAACCAGCAATCAACGCATATATTAACTGTTTTTGAATTTTTAATAGGTTTTCTCTAAGTTCTTTATTGTGTTTAAAATTTTTATCGTTACTTTCAGTATATTTGTTTATTAAAAAAGTTTCAAACTCATTTTTAGTAACATTGTCATGATAGGCCTCTACTTCTTCAGATTTAGGAAGATAAGCATAGTCATATCCCTTCCAAGATTTAAAAATATAAAATAAAGATTTCATTAAATTATAAATAAAAAGAGTAAAGGAGATTAATAAAAATAAACCCAAAACTCCTTTAGGTTCTTTAGAAAGAAAAGAAAAAATATAATTTGCTAAAGACATAAATAGTAATAGAATTCCAGAAGGGAATAAAAGTTTACCTTTTAAATCATCTTTTCTAGTTATTTGATTGTTATAAATATTTTTATATAATTCAATTCTTTGATTATTATCCATTTTGATTTCCTTTCATTAATTATTATATATAGTATATATACTATATATAACTTATGGTAATTAAAGTATAATATATTTAATTAAGCTTGTCAAATAAGTAATGACATGGTATAATTTAACCAATACAACATAAGTATCTATAAGTATATATACTTATAGATACAATAAATGAGGTGAAAAGATGTCTAGAAGCAGATTTGAAAAGATGAAGATTATAAAAAAAGAGATAATTAATGAGTTTGATGAAAAATTTAATAGAGGAGATATTGTTTTATTTAAGGACATTAGTGATATGCTCAAATACAATAAAATTTTTTCTATTTTGCCTAAAGCCACCAGGGTAAAGGACCTGATAAATTTTTTAGTTGAAAATGATATTCTAATTCCATTTAAACATCAGATATCTAAAAATCAATCGACTACCAAATATGCTTTTAGAGAAATTCATAAATACAAAACCCCGTTAAAATTAAGAGGGAAATCATTTTTAAGCCATTATACTGCCATGTATCTTCATAACTTAACTGAAAACATACCGAAAAATGTTTATACCAATCAGGAACAGTCAAAAAAACCTTCAAATAAAAGTTATGATCTGCAGCAGAAAAATATTGATAGAGCATTTTCTAAAACGATGAGAAAAACGAATCATATAGTTTTTTTTGATGATTTTAATGCATATATGTTGAATGGAAAGAACACAGAAAGATTAGGAATAACTGAAATAGAAGTTGACGGAGAAAATTTACCAATAACAAGCATTGAAAGAACTTTACTTGATGTAAGTATCAGGCCTGGCTACGGTGGAGGAGTAGAAGAAATTTTAGAAGCATTCACCAATGCTCAAGGTGAAATATCAATCAATAGACTCTTAGCTTATCTAAGAAAAATGGATTATATTTATCCATACCATCAGGTGCTGGGTTTTTATTTAGAGAAAGCAGGGTATAAAGAAAGTCAGTTAAAAATTTTAGATAATATGGACATTGAATATGATTTTTATTTAAATTATAACATGAAAAATCCATCTTTCTCGGAAAGATGGAAATTATACTATCCAGGCCATTTATAAATTTTTAGTTATCAATTCAGCTTTATCTAAGACATAATCGAAGTAAAAATCATAATCTTTTAATTGATCTGACTTGAAAACTGTATCAATAACAGCTGTAAAACTATCTCGGTGAAACTCTCTATAGTTTTCTAATTGATCCAGTATTGAAAGAGGTACTTTTTTAATCTTAAAAATTTCTTTTAGATTACTAATACTTTTTTTAGAAGTTAAGCTTATTTCAGAAAAACTTTCTAAAATAACATAGATGTCAAAGAAATCCTGAGCACGGCCTCTCGGTTTATGAGTTTCGATTATTTCAGTATATTCTTCAGTCTGCTGGCAGATTGCCCTTAATTTTTCTAAAACTATCATTAGTGGAGAATAGACATATATGTAGTAGTCGTCTAAAATTTTAAGTTCTCTTTCTTTAACATATTCATGTCTGCTAATATCTACCGTGAATTTACGCTTAAATTCCCTGTTAAAGGGGATAGCCTGCCTGCTCATATCATTTGTAGTTGTATCATTATTTTCTTTAAGTTCCTGCCATTTATCAAGCTCTAGAGCCTTAAATGATAGTTGGTAGCCTCCCCAAAAACCTTCCTTATCAGAATCCATCTTTTGAGGTTTTTTCTCTAACTTGATATCAAAAGCTTTCAAATTATTTTCTTCAAAAGTCCTCTCAAAAGATTTTTTTAAAATACTTTCTATTTCCTCTAATTTAAAATCCAAATCCTCAAATGAATTTTCCATAGAGATATCAATATCGATAGAAGATCTCTGGTTTACATTATAAATATAATTTAATGCATTACCACCTTTTAGAGCAAAGAGCTCCATTAAGTCATCAGAGGCAACAAACATTGAGATTATGGTCAATCGTCTTATTTTATCTACTTTATCTTGATCAAAGTTTGGCATAATTATATTACTCCTAATTAATTGTAGTTTTATTCTGGTGATAATTATATAGGATTGAGCTTTAAAATAAAAGGAAATAGAAAATTAGAGCAAGCAGTCATGAGAATAACATGATTGCTTGCTTTTTTATTTAAACCAATTTTTTTATCATATTGATTTTTTAAACTGATTAATAAGAATTTCCATAATAATAGTTAATGTAATTGTTTCTCTAGTGTTGTTTTCGTTAACAATAAAAGAATCTCCAATATTTATTCTAAGATCTATTTCAGGATATTCACCTATTGCTTTAGAAGTATGGCTAGCTTCAAATAATATTATTGAGAAGTTATTTTTTATTGACTTATCAATAATATCATTTATTTTTTTATTGTACTTATCTGTGGCCATAATAATAATTAGGTTATTTTCATGTATTGAAACTTCAGTTTGCTTTTGAATGTCTCTATTTTTTCTTAAATAAACAATTTTTTTAAGGGCTTTTTCATAGGAATCAACATGAAAGTTAGTAAAACCTAAATCATTTAAATTATCGTGTAATAAATTAACAGCTGTATTTTGAAGATCAAAAATCAAAATATTAGTTGCATTTTTTATTAAATCACCAAAATTCTTATTAATACTAGAATCTTTATTCCCTAAAAGCCTATAAATATTACTTTCTATGCTGCTTAATAAAGAAGATATAGTATCAAGGTCTAACAAACTATTTTCTGGCTTATAAGAGTAAGAATTATAAGTTCCAGGTGATAGATTTATTAAAGCTTCCTGTCTTCCGAAATGTTCAGAAAGCATTTTTTTCAACTCAAGATAATTATCAACATTTAGTTGATTACTAATAAAATTAGAAACAGTTGCAGTAGATACATCAGTTTTATTAGCAAAATCTTCAATAGATAAATCAGGAATTTTCTTTAAATTGTTCATAAGATAATTGAACACTTTCTTTTCAGAAGGTGTAAAATTATTTTTTTCATCATGTAAATTTATGATACTAAAAAACCTAGAAATTTTAAATCCTACCATATCTTCATTATCAATATAAGGCACATCAAGTTCATATCCATTAATTTCGCTTTCGATTCTAAAAACCAACTCTTTATACCCATTCAGCCCAAACTTTTTTAGAAATCTAATTACTGTACTCTTGCTAGCGTTCACTATATTTATAAACTCTTTTAGTTGCATGTCAGGTAAATCCTCATAATTATTAATGATAAAGTTACCTATTTCTTTTTGAGTGTTTGTAGAATCATCTGAATTTGCATACTCTCTAATCTTTCCTAGAATTCCTTCTGATTTAATTTGATTCTTATTTTTTGGTTTCATTTGTTTGCCTCCTCTAAAATAATTATAGCATAAAAGATACTTAGTGTCAATAATTAAACTTTTATAAAATAATAAAACTTTTTACTTGACACATTTTAAGTTTGATGATACTATATATTTAGAATTTATAAAAAGTTTCACTTAAAAGTTGCAAAACAAAACTTAATGGAGGTTAAAAAATGTTTGAAATTAAAACTGAATTGTTTACTAAAGACTTCATCAATGAAATTAGGAAAGAAAATGTTTTAGAAGTTTCTAGAAGGTTAAAATCTGATTATTTTTCACTAGAGAAACACCAAAAAGAATATATGTTAAAAGGTTATAGTTCTTTAATAGAAGGAGCATCTATTTTAAATGGTATGAATGAAATATACCCTAATAATAGAAATATTAAGATTGAAATCGATAGTTATGAGCTTTATAAGGAATTGTTAGAAGTTAACGGTTTGGGAAATTACTATTACGAAGTAGCATTAGATGATCTTAAAAGGTTAGTTTTGGCCAAAAACAGAAATGAACCCATAAGATATTCTAAAGATAATATTTATTATGGTGAATTTAAAAATAAGTTTAAGGATTTCAGTCTTGATAAGTTTTTAGATAAATATTCTGTTGAGGAATGGGATACTTTTGGAAAAGTTAATGAAAATATTACTTTAGAGAGTGCGATAGGCAAAGAGTTCAAGGAAATATTCTTGGGAGATTATTATAAAATTACTTGTCGCTTTAATATTCCAAATGCAGAATTTTGGCCAGAGTTAAAGCACTTAAATGATCCTGATTTAACATTAAATTTAATTGAGAGTCATACTGACTGTTTATTTAGTGATTCAATGTCTAACTATGGCACTAATGAAGAACATCTTATATATTTTAATTATGAAAAAAATGAATATATAAACTTGATTTTTTATGTGGTTGCAAAGGTATTAAAAAATATCTGTTAAAAATATAGCCTCCATGCTCAAAATAAAGGGCATGGAGGTATTAAATAATAGAACTGAAGAAAGGAGTTGTTGAGATTGAGACCTAATGGTTATTTGAAGGATGAGAATAATTTAATTAAAGATTTTAAAGACAGGTTGAAATCAGGAAAGCCATGTAATCCATATGCTGTAGAACAGGATGACCCTAGTCTATATGGAGCAATTAGCTTAAAATTTAAGTCATATAATCACTTTTTAAAAAAACTGGGACTTAACCCTGATGAAATAAGAAAGTATAAAAAGTGGAGTTTTAATAAAATAAGGTTTAAATTAAATAAAATATATAATAATGATGGAATTTTTAATTCTAGAACCCATAAAAAATTAGCACTTGCTATAATTAGCAGATATGGAAGCTTAGATGGTGGACTTCAAAAATTGAAATTTATCAGGGATAAAGATAATTATTTAAGAAAATTATGTCCCAACTGTGGCAGGGAGATTATTAATAGATATGATAGTAGATATGAATACTGTGAAAGTTGCAGGGGTAAAAGTATAAAGATGTAGTGGATTAATTTAGTTCAGGAAGTTTAGTTATTATAGAAGGGGTTGATGTTTAAGGTTAGGTTTAAAGATCAAACTCTTTATCAATAAGAGTTTTGAACAGAAATAGCTACAGAGTTTATTTGTACCAGGAAGATTAAATTACACAATTACACTTTTTATTAGATTGAATGGTTAAAAACTATAATTAATTACAGAATTACACTTTTACAGGGCATTAAGGGTTAACTGTTGATTATCGAAGGGTTTTGAATAATTTAATTTATTAAAATTACACTATTACAGACAAATAAGCATTTTTAGATTAGTTATTTACTCTAAAAGAATATTTTAAATTAGAAACCCCTTTAATAAGTGTAATAATGTAATTGTAATTAGGAATTTATAGATTCATTATAAAAATAAATTTTTGGAGGTAATTAAAATGGGTAATAGTTTAGCTGTTAAAGAAAAAGATTTTGATTATAGAAGTAAATTAATTAATGAAGTAAAAAATAGTAAGGAAAAAATTTTTGATCCTAGGGATATAGCTGATAAAATTTTAAAATCTTTATTTAAAGATGAAAATATTAGATTTATCTATGTTAATAAAAAGAAAAGATTTATGATGTATAAAGATGGTGTTTGGAGTGAAGAAAATGTTGGTGAAGGTAGTTATTTAAGAAATTTTATAACAGAATTTCTTAATGATATTACACCCAGATATAATAGAAAAGGTAAAATTAATGATGTAATTAGAAATATTATAGTATTAACCAGTAGATTAAAGAAAAATGATTTATTTGATCCAGCAAATCAGACAAAATATCTAATAAATTTTAAAAATGTGATGGTAAATGTTAAAGATAAAAGTAAGGGGCCGCACAACCCCAAATTTCGTTCTATCTATCAGATACCTGTAAATTATAAAGAGGGGGCAGAGTGTCCATTATGGAAGAAAGCCCTTAAAGAATGGATTGATGACGAGGATACCAGGCTTTTTCTTCAGGAATATGTAGGTTACTTAATCAGTACCTACAGTTGTGCTCATAAATTCGTAATATTCTTGGGTGAAGGAGCTAATGGGAAGAGTGTATTTCTAAATACTGTTCAAGCACTATTAGGAGAATATGTGGAAAACTTTGAATTATCGAGATTTGTTAATAAAAATGAAAAGAGATGGACCTCACATGCAATAGAAGGTAAATTGGCTAATATATCTGCTGATATTGATCCAGTAATAATAAATTCTTCGCAACTAATTAAAAAACTTGCAGCTGGAGACCCAGTTTCTGCAGAGATTAAAGGTGGTATTAGCTATTCTTATAAACCAGTAATAAAACTTTTATTTTCTGCAAACAGACTTCCCAAAACAAAAGATGCTACCCTTGGTTTTTATAGGAGATTAGAGATAGTGGAATTTCCAAATCAATTTTCGCCCTATATGGAAGGGTATGATCCCCAACTAACTGAGAAATTAAAAGCTGAATTACCTGGAATAGCAAGATGGGCTATAAAAGGACTAATACGGTTTTTAGATCAGAATAAGCAGTTCACTATCTCTAAATCTATGAAAAGCAGTAAGCTCAAATATATGGAGAAAAATGAAGTAATAAAATTATTTATAAAGGGTAATGTTGATGTAACTGATAAAAAAGAGGATTATATCATTAATAATAAACTTCATAAATTATATAGTGATTGGGCAGAAGACTATGGAATAACACCAGTGAGTTTAAATGCTTTAACCCGATATATTGAAAAAGAGGATATCGGGCTTAATGAAGATGGAACTACCGTTAAACCCATTAATGGTGAATCGAAAAGGTGTTATATAGGAGTGAAGCTTAAAGAACAGAATAAAAGGGCTAGTTTCGAGGAGTTATTCAGTGAGGAAAATATAAATGAATTTGGATTTCTCGAATAAAGAGATATACAAATTACTGCAGATAAATAGCAACTGATATAAAAGAAGGGGGGTGATTAGCTTTGAGCAGTAAAATTAATAAGTCAAAAAATGCAATAGACAATATCATAGATGGCTTAGATGAAAGTGATAATGATACCTGCACAAACCCTGTAAGCGAGGAAAAAGAGTCTAGATTAAATAGGCTGGAAGATGAAAATAAAGAGTTAAAAGAAACGATTGTTGAGCTTGCTATTGATTTGTACGGCAATAAAAATAAGGTTTAAATTTAGAGTCAAGGCAGATTTTAAACTTACATCTGGAGTAAATAATTAGGTTTGGGCGTCTCAGTATCTAAGAAAAGAACAATTCAAGACTGAAAGTTCTGCCCTGACTAACCAAAAATGCTACAGTATTGGCTGTTCCTGGATTATAATTTAAAAACTGTAACCATATACAATTCCTGTTTTATAAAGGTTCATAAGGGTTTGGTCTGTGATAAAAGAAAGGAAAAATTATAAATTTCCAAAATAATCCTTGACATCTATACCAAAAATTGGTAAAATAGAACCAACATCAAATAAGAATTATTTTTTTACCAGTCTCCTTCCAAATTTTTACAGGAGGGGTTAGCTGGTAAAACAAAAAAATTATAGGAGGAATTTAAATGAGTAAAAATAGTGAAGTTATTCAAAATGGTTCAGGTATTGCTTTTGTTCTAGACAATCAGGATTATCCACCAGGGGCTTTTAAAGAGTTGAACTCTAAAAAGTATCCATCCAGTTTTTCAGTTAACTATGATAAATCAGATCTTATCAGCCCTGAAGACATGGGATCTATTGATCAGACAGCAATTGTTGAGGCAATAAAAAGGAATTTAGTTGACAGGAGTAATTCTTTAGATGATAAAGAAAAGGTGAATAGATTCGTATTTGAGTCTGTTTTAGAAATGATAGAAAATTATAATGGCACTTATAATGCAGAAGACAATTCTATTACAATGGAAGAAGAGGACTTTGACAGACTAATGGATAGAACTGATAACAGAATTTTTGGACTGGATTATCTTGATATTAAGTTCATACTGGTAAAAGAAAATGGGGAGAAAAAAGGTATTTATCCTCAATATGAATCAATGAATGCTCTAAGAAGTCCAGTAAGCCTGTCATTAGGATCAATAATTAAAGATTCCAAGACCAACAAAAAGCCTTATGGTGAAACTTTCTTTACTGGTACTGTAAACAAAACTGTCTCTGAAATTAATAAGAGCATAACCGAAGACGAGGTAAACTTTTTAGATCAGTCTTTTATTAGCATCGGAGATTATTTAGCTGGCAAGCAGAAGGCTAAATTCTATATGCGAATTGAATCTGACATTGATAGTGGTAATGTTCCATTTGAAATTGATGTTTATAAGTCTAAAATTAGTGGT